>Ga0207668_10000089_pt1 | contig 68854 bp, 55 predicted proteins | sample KBSS43metaG_FD_184323 | JGI IMG/M metagenome (GOLD analysis project Ga0207668, IMG submission 184323) | Switchgrass rhizosphere microbial communities from Kellogg Biological Station, Michigan, USA - KBS S4-3 metaG (SPAdes) (version 2) | ecosystem: Host-associated > Plants > Roots > Rhizosphere...
TCGGCTTGGGCGGGCTGGTTTCCTGCGCCCAGGCGGCCTGGCGCGCCTGCATCGTCTTCAGGATCTTGGACTGCATCGCAGGCCTATTGCCCATTAACCCTGATGCGCGCCCGCATCTGCCTTGGTATCCTATTTTTTCCCCGGCACCGGCTAAAATTCGAATTTCAAGGTCGCGCCGTAGGTAACCGGTGGCTCGTAGGCATAACCCACGGTGTTGGTATTGATGAATGCGCCTTGAATAATCGTTTTGTTCGTAAGGTTCTTACCCCATAAATCTATCGTCAATCCTTGCAGGGATTCTGGCTGGAACGATGCCCGCAGCCCTAAGGTGGCATAAGAAGGTTGTTTGTATCGATTTGCTACGTCGAAATAGAACTTGTCAGTATAATATATATCGGCGGAAAGGGTTATCTTCCCCATCTGCAGCGCTTTGGTGTAGATAGCAGTCAGCGATGCGGTGAAGTTCGGTGAAAATGGCAAATGCCGGCCTGTTGCATCAACCGGTTGCTGGATGGTTCCGGCATTATTAGGCGCCGGCACGTTATCGACCGCGCCGGGAAATTTGCTGAAAACCGCATGCAGCACCGAAACGCCGCCGTGCAGGCTGAACGCGTCGGCCAACAGGGCGTCAAAATTTACCTCGCCGCCTGTGATCCTGGACCGCGCCGCGTTCTGCAAGACTGCCAGCGGGACGCCATTGACATTCTGGTAGGCGGCGATCTGTTGGTTGCTGTAGTTGTAGCGGAATGCGGCGAGGTTCAGCGTCAGCCAATCCAGCGGCCGGGATTTGAGCCCCACCTCATATGCCTTGACCTTCTCCGGCTTGACGTAAACCGGAAACGAACAGCCGTTCGCCGCCGTGCAGTCTTGGGGCTGGATGAACGTGCCGGTGAAGCTCGTGGGCAGGCCCACTGAGTCAAACACGCCGCTCCGAAATCCGGTGCTGAAGGTAAAATAGGCATTGGTTCGCGGGGCGAAGTTGTACTTTAGTGACACACGCTCATTGACGCCGTCCGGCTCCTGCTGGCCGTATTTAGGCAGCGGCCCCGGTGCTACGGTATAAGGGCGCGTCGGATCGAAGCTGAGCAGCGCGCCGCCGAAGACTTCGCGCCGCTCCTTACTATAGCGCACGCCTGCGATTACGGTGAACTCCGGCGTGACGCGATAGGTGGCTTCGCCGAAAATCGCGCCGGCCGTGCTGGTCTGCCGCGGGAAGAGCGAGAAGGCGTAATTGAAATGGTTGGGGCCGAGGTTCTCGATGACGGTCAGTGGTAACGAGGCGCTGTCGTGGAAATAATATAGCCCGGCGACAAAACTGAAGCCGCCGAAATCGCGCGAAGCGAAATCGATTTCGGCCGTCTTGGTGGTCTGTGGGTAGAAGGCATCAATGAAGATGCCGGTTCCGGGCGCGGGGATGAAGGCGTCAGTGGAATTGGTGAGGCTCGGCGCCTCCGAATGGCCATAGGAACCAAGGACCGTGATCGCGCCGATACCCGTCTCGAACGATCCGTGTAGGCTCCCGCCATATTGGGTAAGGTTGTTGAAAAGTTCCCGGTTACCAGCGACGTCCCGTGGCTTGGTCGGGATCACTGAGCCGGGAATGTTCCGGGCCACCGAAATCCCGTTAAAGGGTGTCTGGTACTCGGGATAGGCGTCCTTATGCTTGCCGTAATATCCTTCAAGCAGCAGACGAATCCCGGTAGCCGGCGTGAACAGAATTTTTCCGCGCTCGAGCGTGGCTCTGACTCCGCGTGTTCTTATGCCTGGGACAATGCTATGAGAATAGCTGCTGGACGATTGTTGGAACGCGCTGAGGCTGATCGCCAGAAGATCGGGAACAAGCGGCGTCGTGAAGAATCCCTTCACTATTTCGTCGTTGTAGCGGCCGAAGCCGGCGCTGAATATGCCTTTGGTGGTGAACTCGGGGTCCCGGGTGAAGATCTGGATCGCGCCGCCGGTCGCATTGCGACCGAACAGAGTGCCCTGCGGGCCCTTGTCCACCTCGATTCGGGCGATGTCCGGCAGATCCAACTTCAAGGCGAACTCGCCTGCCTGATAAACACCGTCGACATAGGTGGCGACACTCGGATCGATACCGGGGGCGCCGCCGGCCAGCTGAGTGATGCCGCGGATTGCTGGCGCAGTGTTCCCGCTCATGTTCGTCATCCGCAGCCCCGGAACCGAGGCGGTCAGCTCCAATACATTGTTGATGCCGGCGCGCTCGACTTCCGCGCTGCCCAGAGCGGTGACGCTCAGCGGAACGTCTTGGATGCGTTGCAAGCGCCGCTGCGCGGTAACGATGATTTCCTGAACCTCAGGCTTGGCGCTGACCGGCCCTTCCGAAGGGGTTCCCTGACCACCCGCTTGCGCTCGACTGGCTGTCGGAAGAACGGCTGACGCACAGATCATAACCGCCGTAATAGACGCGAACGAACGCGCCACACGATACACTTTCCCGTTTCTAGCAGTGGTTTGAGACTTATTACATGAGCTGATCACAGGGCATAGATGATCTCCCGACATGCCGATGTTCGAATAATTGCCGCATGTGCAGTGCCCGAACTTGTAGGTTACTTCCCTCATAACACCCCCATTATCTTAAATTTCAAACGACGGTCATAAGTGTCTTACCTACAGTCATTATGTCGTTGACTATTTGTTTAATACGCGAACGTTACGTGTGCTTGTCGAACATACCGAAGACGTGTTTCAGCGATTGGAGATAAGCACTTTGCCATCCCAACATTCGGCAGCTTCCTCCCAGGTGCGTCGCATCTCTTCCCCTGAATGGATCAGTGCTTCAGACAATTCGAACTGCAGGCCGCCCGGCTCCGATGATTCAAAATACGCGAACCGCGCATCGGCGGCGCGCGACCCGCCCGCATGGACTAGGACGAAGCCCCCCGCGATCAGCTCGTCGCGCTTGGCGTCGAAGGTCGCATGATCGGCACACCAGGCTGCGACGTGCTGGGCGCCCTGCTTGCCGCTGGCTAAGAACTCTTTCCAGCCGCTTGGCACGTCGTTATGCTGCTGGATCAGTTCGAGTTGCAGCGGTCCGGAATGGGCAAAGCACAGAGTTATGTCCGGTGCAGGACTCGGCTCGCCCCGGTAGATGTAATCATCGACTGTAAAGCGCATGGTGAACCACGGACCGACGCCCATTTTGCCCCATTGCTGCATTGCCTCTTCGCAGTCGCGCACAACCATCCCAAGTTGCCTGATCCCGCCAAACAAAATACTCATCTGTTTGTCCTTCCGACTTTGCCGCACCGGAAAGTATGAGATCGGCGGCGCCACAGCCGACGATGGCTCGGAAACCGGGCGGCACCGCGCCTGCCCGTTTCGATGCTTCGTCCGAAGCCGTGATCGTTCCGCCCCTGCACCGTCACGCGCTCGGTCCTGTAGGGTAGGCCCGCCCTGTGCCGAGACGATATGGGGCGCCAGGGCAACCGAGTTGGGAGCATAGGAGAATGTTATTCATCTTCAGTGCTTTTCCCGGCCCGTTTGCACGTCAGGCCTTGCAGGGGATGCCCTCATGCAGGGTGAAAAGGCCCAAGTTCGGCTCCCCCTCGAAGCAGCCGTCGAAGGCAGCGGCAAGACGGGCAACGTGCGGCTGACCGGCGTGGCTGTCCCAGGCCTTGCGGTCCCTAAAAAGGTCGACAATCGTGAAAGCCGAAGGATTGTCGCGGCTACGGAATACCTCGAAGCGGATTACCCCATCTTCACGAGCCGAATGAGGCAGCGCGTCCTCCAGTGCGGCCAGAAAATCGTCCAGTCGCTCGGGTTTCACGGCGGCGGTGAAGATCGAGACGAACGCGTTCCGTACCTCGGCAGGCAGTTCAGGTTTCATCGCTCGCTCTCCCTGTCCCTCGTTGCCGGCGCGCATATACGAGCAGATCGCCTGACATTGGCGGCCCGGCCCGCTCCACTTGCCGACAGTAAATGAGGCTCATGGCGCCGTGAAAGCAACGCCGCGAGGACGTGCAGAGCGGTCCGCGGCAGGCGAAGTGTTTCAGTGACGAGACACTTTCATGGGCGGCGAGCCCAGCGCCGCCGTCGTGCGCAAGGCGGGTGTCAAGGAAGGCGAACAACGGCAGATTGGGCGCGGCTTAGGGGGCCCTTAAGCCGCCGCCCTCGCTCGCGCGACCCGCTCAAGCATGACGGCTAGTGGGGCGAATTCGCACGCTTCATGCGGCGATAGAAGGTCGCGCGCCCGATCCCCAGCGCCCGCGATGCCTCCGAGAGGTTCCCACGTGCCCGAGCCAGCGCCTGGCGCAGGACCTTGCGTTCGGCATCCACGAAACATGCTGTTTGGTCCGCGCTCAGCACGTCGCAGATCGGCCGATTGGCCTCAATCTGCGCCTGCGAGATCGCGTGTTTCTTGCGTGCCGCGCGTGTCGCGCCGATAACCAGGTCGTCCTGGTCCAACGCAAGAAGCGAAAAGCCGTTGCTCGTATCCTCCGAGGTGTCGACGATGCGTGCGTCGCTGAAGTGCCGACAAAAGAAGCTTCGCTCAATCTGACGGGCCGCGTCGCGTACGAGAGCGGCGACCAGAGCAGCAACCGACGCGCTCTGCATTTCGCGGCCGGTGGAAACGTCGATCGCGCCCACCAGAAGACCGTTCGGATCGAATACCGGAGCATCCATGCAGCTGAAGCCGATATTGCGCGTGGCGAAGTGCTCGGCCTGATAGATGGTGACGGGCCGCTCCTCGATGAGGCAGGTTCCGATCCCGTTGGTGCCTTCCGCTGCCTCGCTCCAGTCCGCACCCGCCTGAAGCCCTACCGCACCGAAGTGCTCGATGTCCGCAGCGTTGGCCCTTGCACTGAGCACCATGCCGGCGGCATCGGCCAGAATCACGCAGCATCCTGTCATTTCGACATTCTTGAACAGCGAGGACAGCACCGGGTCGGCCACCGCAAGCAGCTCGCCGTTTTTGTCACGCAGGAGGGTCAGGTCGCGGTCCGAGAGGCGTTCGCGGCGGCGGTTCTGAGAAGGGTCGAGCTGGAAATGAAGCGCCGAACGGCACCACGACGCCGCAACGGTCGACGTCGCGGCCTTCTGCCCCGAAAGCACGGTATCCATCACCATCTCAGTGTGATTGGCCGTGATCGTCTTCATCGACACCCCTCCGGTCAGCCCGCCTGAGTCACTCGTTCCTGTCCCCTGCGTTACGCGGCGCCAAGCCTCACTCCCACAGCCGCCGAAGCGCCCGATAGGTGCCATCATCTACGGACGGCCCCCGCGCAGCAAGGGGCAAATTGAGGCGATGGTCGTTTCCCGGTTTAGCCGCCGTTGCCTCCCCGTGGGTCTGGCACTTCCATCCGAATGCCTATGATTCACATCGCTCCGTAAGGGGCCAGCGGATGTGATCGGCATCGAGTTGGTCTATCCCGAATGTCTCAATTCCGGGACATCCTTGCGGGGCGCGCAATATCGTTGCCTTGTGATCGTGGCGAGCTTCTGATTAGCGTTTCTGTGACAAGCTTAGAACAGAGAAGCTTGGGAGAAACTGATGCCAAAAGTCGGTCCTGAACGATCATCCCAAGGTCGGGCTCGGCGTACGACTGCGGAACCCCACCATTTTACGGGCTCCGGAGAATTTGGCCGTTGGATCGATCTATTTACTGAAGACGGCGCGTTTCACATGTTGGGCCGATCCTCCCTCGGCTCCCCCCACCGAGGGCATTCTTTTGAAGACAGTCAGCCTGCGCATCAGCGCAGCCTGACTACCGTCACCGAGCAGGCCGATGACAGCTTTGCCAAAGCCTTCATTCCGACAAGAGACGTCCAATCAATTCAGAGTAAATATTCAAGAATTGCCGGGCCTGCCTAGTCATCTTGACCCCGCAAAGAATTCGCCTGGAGAACATGGCTCACATTGAGAGCGGGATAGGCGTCACGGGAGGACCACGGAGGAGTGGACCATGGAAAAAGAGTTTGGCGGTTTCTCGCTCACTGCAGCGGATGAGATTGCGGTCGCGAAAGCAAGCGAACGACGCGTCCTCGCCGAGATTCGGCGATTGAGACTGGAGGAGAACGCCTGGGAGCTGGACACGAAGGGGTATACCGTCCTTGTTCCTCACCAAGTAGGGTCGCCCGCCTTAATCGAAGATCTAAGGCAGGAAATTCTGTCCGCCGCGAAACGCCGTTATGGCGTAGAAGCAGATCTCAACACCGGTCTCGGGAGAAGCGGAGACCGCATGGCCCATGGGACTGGAATGACGGTGCCCGGAGTGCTTCCGGAGGGCCGGGTCTTCGAGCAGGCGCTGATGAACGAAAGCATGCTGGCGCTCATATCCTACCTGCTTGGAGAAAGTTGTGAACTCAGCGCCATGGCCGGGGTCATGAAGTCTCAGAGTAGTGAGCATCTTGAGCTTCATTCCGACCTGATCGGCGTGCCGGCGCCTTTCGCACCCTACGCCCAGGTCGCGAATGCTACCTGGGTGCTGACTGATTACAATCGTGAAAATGGCTGCACGTGTTTCACCGACGGCAGTCATTTGAAGTGTCGGCCGCCGACTCCCGCAGAAGCGACCGATCTCAGCCTTTTTACACCGGTAGAGGCTCTCGCCGGTTCGATCGTCATATGGGGAGGCAATGTCTGGCACGGCGCACTTCCCCGGCTTGCGCCGGGCCTCCGCATGAGTCTGTTGTGCTTCTTTGCTCGCTGGTATCTTTTCAAAGCCGAGCCAGATTTGCCGACGAAGGTGACAGACGAGATGATTGAAAGAAACCCACCTCGGTTTCGGCAGCTTTTGGGATTGAATTGCGATGTGCCGGCCGAAGAGCGTAATCTTACAAAATCCAGCGCTGCACATAGTCAATTCGCATAACGATGGTGCCGAAGTTGTCGGTCGGATGCGAAATCGTCTCCACGGGACGCAGTTTTGCATGGCCGTGGTAACTCAGGTCATGAGCGACTGCCACTCGACTAGAGCAGCCGAGCAGCGAAGCTTGTAGGTCTTGCGTTTAACGAGGTGGCGTTCGGCGCTGGAACAATTGTGGAGGGAGGAGGTGACATCGTGAGCAGTGATTACCCCCCGGAACGCCCCTGCATCGTCACGGCCGTAGATATCCCGATGGATATTCAACATCTGGTCGATCCCGAACTTTTGCCGCTACTGGGACAGCTTCCTGCGATGGACCTGCGCGCTGAGACCCTGGCCGCCAACCGCGAGCTGATGGCAGCGATGGTGGCAAATGAAATAGCTGGGGGCGTAGAGGTTCGCCACCATAGCGCGCGGGGCGCGAAGGGAGCACCGGACGTGGCTCTGTTGGTGTTTACCCCTACCGCCCGCGCAGCGCAGCGGCCCGGCCTGATCTTCATTCACGGTGGCGGTTTTGTGCTTGGTTCGGCGGAGGGGTTTAGCGGCCCCTGTGCCGCGCTGGCGCTCGAACATGATTGCGTGGTTGTCTCGGTCGATTATCGGCTGGCGCCCGAAACGCCGTATCCCGGGCCACTGGAGGACTGTTACGCCGGCCTGTGCTGGACTTTCGCACACGCTCAGGCGCTGGGCATCGACCCGGCGCGGATAGCATTGACCGGACCAAGTGCTGGTGGTGGATTGGCGGCAGCGCTGGCCCTGGCCGCTCGGGATCGAGCCGGGCCGAGACTATGTGCCCAAATTCTGGTCTATCCAATGCTTGATTGGCGCACGGGCACGGATGCGGCACCGTTCACAAACCCGGTCGCTGGTCGGGTGGGTTGGACCGCCGACCAGAACCGCTTCGGGTGGGAGGCCATGATCGGCGGCAATGAAGCTGCCCGCCGGGCGCCCTGGTGTTCGCCGGCGCTGGCGCAGTCGCTCGCTGGGTTGCCGCCGACCTTCATCGCTGTCGGGATGTTGGACTTATTCGTCGATGAGGACGTCGAGTATGCACGGCGATTGATCGCAGCAGGGGTGCCGACCGAACTCCACGTATACCCCGGTGCCTTTCACGGGTTCGACTTTGCCCCTGAAGCCGGGGTATGCTCGCGCTTCCGCCGCGATCTTTCGAGCGCGATCGGGCGTGCCTTCCAATGATGCGCTCCAGCAACTGCACGTTACCGATTATGTCCGGAGCGAAATCGCCTCGCGGGTAATCGCTCTATTACGGATCAGGGTACTACACGTGAAAATGGATTAGGAAGGTAAAAGTCATAGTCACCAGGTGATATTCTCTGAATTTTTTCCTAATCTAGGTAAGACAAACTGTTTAGGCCTGAAGTACTCACATGAGCCGATAAGGATTTTTTATGCCTGATTATGATCTTTTGATCCGGGACGGTCGGATCGTCGACGGGACCGGCTCACCAGCCTATATCGGGTCAGTTGCGGTACTCGACGGCACGATTGTTGCGGTTGGGCCAGACATTTCCGGGAGCGCGTCCGAGACGATTGATGCAAAGGGCATGGTGATCACGCCAGGATTTGTCGACGTGCACACGCATTACGACGGCCAGGTCACTTGGGACGACACATTGGAACCGTCGTTCAGTCATGGGACGACCACCGTAGTCGTGGGGAATTGCGGCGTCGGGTTTGCTCCAGTGCGCCCCGACTGCCATCGGAAGTTGATTGAATTGATGGAGGGCGTCGAGGACATCCCCGGTATCGCGCTTTGGGAAGGCATCACCTGGAACTGGGAAACTTTCCCGCAGTACCTCGCGACGCTTCAAGGGCGCGAGTGGACAATGGATGTCGCGGTTATGGCGACACATGGACCGTTGCGCGCCTATGTCATGGGTGATCGCGGCATCAGGGACGAACCGGCGACACCCGAGGACATCGCCCAGATGGCCCGACTGGCCGGTGAAGCGGTCGACGCTGGCGCTGTCGGATTTTCAAGCTCGCGCTTCCATGGCCATCAGTCGGTCGACGGCACTCCAGTCCCAGGCACCCGCGCCCAGGAAGATGAACTGGCCGCGATTGGCCATGAACTGGGCAGAAGAGGTGCGGTGTTTCAGTTGATCCCGGGCGGCGCGGTCGGCGCCGCCGGTCACGACGCGCCAAATGAAAAATCGATTGCCTCGGAGATCGACTGGATGAGTCGGGTGTCCCGGCGCGAAAACCTGACAATTACATATCTCATCAGCGAACATGGCGGCAATCCCAACGCTTGGCGCGAAGCGCTCGAGCTTACCGACCTGGCCAATAGCTCGGGGGCCAATCTCCGCCCTCAGACCGGATCGCGCCCTGTGGGCATGCTGACGGGCCTCGGTTTGCGCCATGTGTTCTTGCGGCGACCGACATACGTGAAGCTGGCTGAACTTCCGCTGGCTGACCAGGTCATCGAGCTCCGGAAGCCGGAGATGAAACAAGCAATCCTGTCAGAATCGAACCTTCCGCCCCTTTCGGACGCCGTTGCCGACAATATCCATCTACTCTTTGCGCAGATGCTCGAAAACGGCCAGATTTATCCGCTGGGTAATCCGCTGAACTATGAACCGCTGCCCGAGGATGCCGTCTCTGTCCAGGCGGAGCGCCTGGGAATCAGCGCCGAAGAACGTTTCTATGACCTGATGCTGGAGCAGGACGGACGCGCGATCCTTTTCGCGCCGATCCTCAACTACATTCAGGGTAACTTCGATACGTTGCACGCGCTGTTGTCGCATCCGTCGACTATTGTCTCGCTGGGAGACGGCGGGGCGCATTGTAGCCTTGTGTGCGATTCATCGGCCACCACCCATCTGCTCACCCATTGGGCTCGCGACCGAGTGCGGGGCCCTCGCCTCGCTATCGAGCAGGTCATCCGCAAGCAATCGGCGGAAACGGCGGCCCTGTTCGGTTTTACCGACCGCGGCACTTTAGTGCCGGGCATGCGAGCGGACATTAACGTTATCGACTTCGACGCGTTGACGCTTGAGGCCCCCTACACCGTCCACGATCTTCCTGCAGGCGGGAGGCGCCTACTGCAGCATGCAACAGGATATGTTGCAACAATTGTCCATGGCGTCATAACGCGCCGGAACGACGCCGACACCGGCGCAAGGCCAGGCCGGTTGCTCCGCAAGCCTCGGCGCCCTTTCGCTGTTGCTGCAGAGTAGCTGATCGCGGCGTCGCGCAGCACGATAAATAAACAGGTCTCGAGGGCGGTCTCTCGATAGCTTCAATCTTCTATGCCCAGACCGAGATTTGGTGGCAATGACGGGATCAAGCGTCCTTCCAACGGTCACGCGGCAGGGATCGCTCGATCATCCCGTAGGTTTCCTCACCGTCCCACCGATAACGTGCCCCTCCCTGGTGAAATGGCATGGGCAAGGGAGCGTCCAGACTCCAGTCGCCGTGCATGGGTCGGTCAGCCGGGAGAAAAAGTGAATCATGTGTGACGCCCTCGATATTCACGATCTCGCCATCCTCAAGTTCGATCGAAAGATTGCACTCGCCGCCGTGCGGATCGAAATGCGTCAGCCACGGCGCTTCCCGAACCTTGCCGTATCGCTTCTTCGACCCATCGAATATGAACGCCTCGCTGAAGCTTGGCTCTTCGCCGAATATCCGCGGCGGGAAGGCCATGATGCCGAAGGCCTTTCCGCTGGGAAACAGCGCAGACAACCAGCAATGTCCGATGAATTCCGATAGCGAACGTAGGCCGGTGCGGCGGATCCTCAGGCCGGTTCCTTCGAAATGCTGGGTTGGCTCTCCTTCGATCGATAGCCTGCCGACGCATGTGAAGAGCTGTTCGTGGCGCTGTCCTCCGACGCCTCCCACCGCAAGCGCTGCGCCGCGATCGCCGGCCCGCTCGCCCGGGTTCCATGGCGGAGCCGCCATGCGCGCGTCGATCTCGATGACGACGCGGCGCGGTTCGCGGCCTTCCAAACCGCGCACCTGATCCGCAACATTCCGATCATACATCGTGCCGTCAAAAGTCATGACCCAATGGCGAAGTGGCTTCTTGACCTCAAAGCGCAGGGGGCCACCGCCGAGTGACACGGAACGCCCGTCTATCTGCTTGACTGGTTGCGCGCCAAATCCACCCGCCCCGGACAGGACGCGGCCTGAGGGGAAGGTGACGTTCGCCTCTATCCCACGATTTTCCCAATCGGCCGCGACCGCCTCCACCGCCATCCGCGGAAAGCCAAAGCGCCCTTCTCGATCGGAAATCCACATGGACACGCTTTCGCGCATCTCGAGATTGGTTGGTCTCTCGAGCAGCGGATAGTCCGATTCCTCGGAATACCCGCCCGTAACATCAATTGCCATAAACTCTCCTGCGAGCGCATTCAGCCAAGTGGAACGAGACCGGCATCATTTTCCGACGAAACCGGATCGCAGCGAACTGTCGCCCGGTCGGAATATGTTGGGTAACTATGTGAATAGTCGGTAGCCGCCGTCGACGCCGATCATCTGCCCGTTAATATATCCTGCCTCTTCGCTAGCCAGGAACACGAAGGTTGGCGCGCAATCTTGCGCCGGACTGCCAAACCGCTTGACCGGAATGGCATTCTCCAGCGCCTGTGCCGCCTGACGTCCCTGTTCAGTAAGGTCGTACGCTGGAGTCCTCACAACCGGGAGAACGCAGTTTGTGGTAATCCCATAACCGGCCCACTCCTGCGATGCATTGCGGGTCAAGGCCTGTATCGCTCCTTTAGCCATTTCATATGGAGCAAAGCCGGGACTGCCCATCAATGCCGAATGAGAACCGACATTTATAATCCGGCCATAATGGCGTTCGCGCATCACCGGCAGGCACTTCTGCATAAATAGCATCGACTGAAGTGGACCGCCAATGAAGCTGTTCATCGCGGCTCGCGTCGTCGTTTGCTCAAGATAGCAGTGGTCGGCTAGGCCGCCCTGAGCGATGTTGGCGAGGATGTCTATCTGGCCATATCGATCCATGGCTACCCGGACCACTTCGTCGATCTGGGTCTCGTCCGACACGTCGCAGCGCAGGACGGTAAGCTTTTCCTCACCAAGGGCTGCAGCTTCAGCCAACTGCTGCAGTCCCGCCTCGTTCACATCGGCTGCGATCACAATGGCGCCTTCGCGTATGTACCGCTCAGCGACACCGCGACCGATACCGGACGCCGCACCGGTTACGATGGCGACGCGGCCAGACAGCACTGCGCTTTCATTTCGTGGCGTCTCCAGCTTATTCACCGACCAACTCCTTGATCTTGGCGAATTCGGTCGGTTGGCCCTTGACTTCGAAAAATCCCCTCATGTTGCCCGCTTCGTCGACGTCGCCGAAAATCTCGGCCCAGTTATCCCGTACATCCTCGACCGAGAGATCGGGATTGAAGTAGCCCGGCGGGGAGGCGAAAACGATCCGCGTGACGCGCCCCCCGGCTGCCGAAATGAACTGCCCGGTGACCGGGCAGCTTTGGTGCGCGAGAAAAGCAACCACCGCGGCGACCTTCTCAGGCTGAAGCTTCGCCGTCATCCACCGGCCCAACGGCGTATGTCCGATGTGGCGCTCGACCAGCGGCGTCACCGACCACGGCATGATCATGTTGACCTTGATGCCGTGGGGCGCGCCGGCCCCCGCCATCTGCCTGGTCGCTCCGAAAAGTGATGCCTTCGCCACACTGTAGCTACCATCCCATCCTGCCGGACTTTCCCATCCCAGCGCCACCGACGAACCCGTTGTGACGATCCGCCCTGCACCGGACTTCACCAGATGCGGAAATGCGGCGCGGGCCATGCGCAGGTGCCCATGCAGATGATTTTCGATCAATCTATCCGTGTCAGGGCCGGGAGCATCGAAGATAAGGGGCGTCATCGCGCCAATACCGGCATTGTTGATCAGAATGTCGAGGCGACCATAGGTGTCGACCGCCTGCTCAATTATGCGCCTGGCCACGCTGTCCTCTGAAATGCTGCCGTTCACACCGATGGCCTCGCCCCCTGCCGACCGGATCTCTTCGGCGACATCCATTTCCGGGCCGGCCCCTGATTCCCGGAAATTTCCGTTTACGACGACCTTTGCGCCACGTTCGGCCAAGAGCAGGCTATAGGCGCGCCCCAGCCCGACGCCCCCGCCTGTTATAAGCGCGACTTTTCCATCAAATCGCAAATCCTTCGACATCAGCATCCTCCCATTGCACCTTCGACGACCGATCTGGATGCCGGCGGCCTCATCATGCATCCAGAACGCCTGGTTTTCGCCAAACCCGACTCCCCGGGGGGCTGCATCAGGATGGAACATCCGGCCGTCGGTTCCTGACCTGAAGCAAAGTCGGTATTACTCGACATAAAGTCCTCCTCTGGCTGGAGTGCGCTGCAGATGTCGTTTGCGCTCCACCGCAGCCCAATGCCGGCCGGGCGTTCACCCCAACGTACCAATTCTTCCGCCATCGACGAAAATGGTGCTGCCGGTCGTGTAGGACGAGGCGGACGAAGCGAGCAGCAAAGCGGCACCGACCACCTCGTCCGCTTGGCCGAAACGCTGAATGGCATTGCGGCGCGTGAGGTCCAGTTGCGAATAGGTCTTCAGGGATTCGCTTTCGCCGCCGTCCGGCGTGATCGCGCCGACCGAAATCATGTTGACCCGCGTCGCCGGCGCCATCGCCTTGGCGAGATATCGGGTCAGCATGGCCGTTCCCGCCTTGGCGACACTGTAGGCAATCGAATTGCCGAGGACCGAGAAACCGCCGCTGCTGCCGACGGTAATGATGCTGCCCAGTTCATGCTCTTCCATGTCAGGATGGACGAGTTCGGCGAGATGAAAAATCGCAGTGATGTTGGCGCCCAGCGCCCGGTCCCATACTTCCGGGGTATTTCCCCAGATCCCGGCCTCGGGCGCGATGGCGCCGGCGGTGGCGTTGTTGAAAAGGATATGGATCGGGCCGAACGCCGCCCGCGCCTGGTTCACCAGCGAAACCCTGGCATCGGCGTCCAGGACATCGGCAGTGACGGCCAGGGCCTCTCCACCGGAGGCGCGAATGGCTGCCGCAGTCTCGGTGATGAAGGCGGTCGATCGCGCCGAACACACAACCTTCGCCCCCGCCGCGGCCAAGGCGATAGCGACATGTGCGCCGATGCCTGGTCCCACGCCGGTAACGATCGCGGTCCGGCCGCTCAGATCGAATTTTTCGGCAATCGACGGGCCGCGCTGCACTTTCGGCATCTCAATCCCTCCTCACCACGCCGGCTTGCCACTATCGCCCGGCCGTACGGCAGCCGTTCGCAGCAGCCACTGGGACCTGTGTTCTTCAAGTTCCGCGCTCCGCTGCGCCGCGGTCACACGCGGCAGATCCTTTGCTACCGACCTGTCCAGGTCGGCAAGCTTGACCAGACGGACGCCGCGCAGGAGGTCGCGGCTGTCGGCATGTGGCGGGACACCCTGCCACCGTACCTGGATCCAGCCCTCATGAAGGCCGGCGGTGCCAACCCAGTTGGCCCGCCCGGGATCGCGTGGCGAGACGATGAAAGTCCGCGTGCCATCGGCATTGGCCACGCTTTGGGCCTTGTTCCTGCTGATGATCGCCTCGGTCGAGGGCGGTGACACCATCCAGGCGTCTGTGGTCTGTATCCCGAAATAGTTGGCGTTTGCATCGGTGATCGTGACCAGCAGCGCCTCATCGTCGGCCAGGCGGTAACGCGAGGCGGTGGCGAATCCCCAGCCACCTTCCCGGCCGTAGGGAGCGCCCAGCGTGTTTTCGGCGGGATGGCTGTGGTAACTGTCCACGAAGCCGAGGATGTAGGATACGAAGCCCGGCATGTGATCCACCACGCGCGCGGCCACTTTCTCGTCCGGCTCATCGGCGACCCGGGCCGACGGGGTCGCGACCATGCTCAATTCCGCTGGAATCTGCTTCCAGTTCGACAGAGAATCCCTGATCGTAAACATGAAGTCCCCGTCGTCCGGGAACTGCATATGATTTCCGGGCGCCGTGGACCGGTCAATCGTGATCTGGAAACTGCCATCCGGCGCAGTTTCCAGGCCGTTGCTCGTCAGGGTGGCGTAGGATGCATTGTCATTGCCGCTCGCCGCTGCGGCCCAACCGATGCCGTGGGGATAGCGGCTAAGCTGGAAGACGAGGAGCGACGGCTTCGCCGGAGTGACCCTGCCCTTGAGCGTATAGGCGGTCGATCCCTTCAGGGCGGCCAGCCGATAGATATTGTCGGGGTTGTCAATAGCCAGTGCCGTGCCGGGAAAGCTGACGCCGTGCCAAGAATGCCCGGTGGTCTCGACAGCGTAAAAGATGCTTCCCGGATAGAGGGGAAGCAGTTCCTGGACGATGAGTTGCGTCACCCACTTGTCCAGGTCCCGCGCCGCCAATGCAGCATTTTCCGCCGAGCCGGCCAGCGCGTGCGACTTCACAAGGCCCAGCGCTCGATTGCGCGCGCTCACCACTTCCGGCCGCACACGGATGTTCAACGCCCTGCGTTCGATCTCGATCTGCGTTTGACCGAGCAGAGGATTGGCGTATATCTTTTCGACCGCGGAAGCATGGGCGGCCGGCGCAATCACCGGCTGAAGCGCGGCTCCGACGAGGAAAGGGGGCAAGGCGATCATCTTCAGCGCCTGGCCGAAACGTCTGCCAAAAGTCGCCATGCCCTGTCTCCCAATTCAGCCTTTATCTGCGTTCGACCCGTCAGGACGGGATTGTGGCGGTCACGCCGCAGGCCCCGGGTTCGCGCGACCCCGTACGCACACAGCCGAGCGGCGGTGTCGGCAGGGTGCGGCTGGACCTGCGCCATGGTGCCGGTCGCGATGCAAACATAACCCGGCGAACGCTCGACGTCGCCAACCGGAAATTGCCTGTTCCCATTGCCCTCTCCGAAGCTCTATCTTACTATTTTAAGAGTGTTGTAAAATACATCTTAGCGATTTTCCGTCTTAATGCCTTGGATGATATCGTATCGACATCGATAACATCCTTCGGCTTCCAGCCTATATATAGCGACGAACCGTAGATCTCTCCTGAAAGATTTCTGATCAGTGTCGCCCATTCCGCTGGCGATAACGATATGTCTGGAAACAGATCCTTCACTTTCGCGTGAATGCGCGAAATCATGTCGTAAGTCGTCTGTTTGATGGCTATCCCCACAGGTGATCGACTATCGATGCCTTTGACCAGGGCGATCGAGGCCGCCTGCCACCTGCTGGCGGCGTTTTCTTCAACGAACGAGATCAGGATTTCCACGCGCTCGTCGAGCGGCAGCGATGCGGCGTCCGCCGGGATGCGCGGGAGCTCGGCGCTGAGTGCGAACTTGTAGAGTTGAACGAGAAGATCGTCCCGCGACGCGAAATGGTGCTGGAGCGCCCCGCGCGTGAACCCTGCGTGCTCGGCCAGCCGTGTGGTGGTCAGGGCGCCAAAGCCCCGGTCGACAAGGAGATCGATGGCCGCGTTCAGCAGCGCCAACCGGGTCGAGGTGCTGTCACGGTCTCCGACCTGGGCTGCTGCTGTCGCCACGTTCACTGCACCTCATGATGGTTTCCGCGGCATCAGGTGCCGCCAGCGACCCGACGCGCTCGATCATCGGCCATTCTCGCCAGGGCCCCGACGCGCAGCATGGCGAAACTAGCCATCATTCCCTAGCAGACGCTGGAAAGTTGGCAATAGCCATCGGCGAATCTTAATGACTTAACATTCTAATATGAATGGCGTTATTTCATTGCGACATCGTAATTCCGCCATTACGGACATCATTCAATCCTCTCTAATTCCACGATTTTATAGCGTTATCGTAGAAATTTGGAGTGCGCTCGGTCAGCCTGTCACGTTCCTTCATTCACAACTGAATGTTGCTATAATGGTGTCTGTGTGTCATACATTGTGACGATGGCCAGGCATGCGGTTCGCCCGCGGAACAGATCTGGCAGAATCGGCGGAGAGCGCCCGTGAATGTTCGCACCAAGGGCTTCAGCCCACCCGAAAAGGACGAACTTGCCAGCTTCTTCGCCGCCGGTTTTTCCCGGTCCGGGGAAGCGCTGAACTACCTGGATGCAAAAGGTTGCGACGAAGCCGACGAACGGCTGATGGCGTTGATGCTGGGCTGGTCCATGCCGGACTCGCCGCCGATGTCCAGGGGCCGGACGAGCTCGGGCACACGATTACCTGCCCCGACATGAAGCTCCAGGTATCGCCGGCCGACCTCGCGCCCGCCGCCTGACGCTGCCGCGAAATCTATTCACGGGTGGCCAAAATAAAAAGGAGGGCGTCGCAATGCAAAGAACATCGGTCGTTGATGGAGCGGAATTCTTTCAACTTGGCTATGTCACCGGGGATATTGACGGGGCAATGGCGATGTGGCGGTCGCGTTATGCCGTTCCGGATTTTTTTGTCTTCAGCCCGCGTGACTTCCCCGCGCCCGAGGGGATGGCCGTGCCGATGAGGATTGCAATAGGATATCAAGGTTCCGTCGTGATAGAATTGATCGAGCCGGATCCGGCAGATGCGGGTCTTTACAAGGGGGCATTGCGGTCCGATGGCGGCACCATGCTCCATCACTTGGGTTACCTTGTCGACGAAGGGACCTTTGCAAATTATCCAAAGCAAATCGCGGAGCTTGGAATCAAAATGCCCTTTCTCATTGAATCCGATGAACTTCGGGTCCTGTACGCCGACACGCGGGAAGATAGTGGCCTGTTCACCGAAATCGTAAGCCGTAGTGCTGCCGTATTGCGAATATTGGCGAACATTCCAAGATCGTCTGCCGCAGCGTAATACGAAGATCTTATGATCTAAATCGTCTGGCCAAAAATCTTCGGCACCACGAAGTCGGCGCTCCACTTGATGACGCGATATGGGGCGAAGGCCGAAAGACCGATCATTCATGCGAATTGCATATGTCCAGGCTCGATCAGATAGCTATGATCAAAAGAAAAAGGTGCGAGGATATGGTGGGGATGCAAAGGTTGGATGCGGCCGCCTTGTATGCGGAGGCCGAGAAAACAACCGGCCTGACGGATTGGGGTGCGGATCCAACATTCCGCGAGGGCTTAGACAGGCTCGTCAACGCCATCGAAGCCATGCCAGAGGCAGATTTGTTAAGAGCACCCTTCGCGGCTGAGGCGACCTCGCTGCTCGCCACGCGGCTGCGGCTACAGGACGACGGTAATCAGCATCCTGAGGTCCTGGAGGGGCAAATCATCCGGCCGATGATCGTGACGGGCGCTCCGCGAAGTGGCACAACCTGGCTTTACGAACTTCTTGCCCTCGACCCGGCCACGCGCGCGCCACGGGACTGGGAAACGGCCAACCCTTGGCCAGCCCCCGAAATCGCCAGCTTCGACACCGATCCGCGTATTGCTGCGAGGCAAGCCGTGTTCGACGCCATGGTGAAGGCAGTTCCCGAACTGGCCGCCATCCATCCCTGGGACACGCGTATGCCGCAGGAATGCAATTGCTTCACCAACCTGCACTTCGTTAGCTCGAACTTCTGGAGCAGCTATAGCGTTCCCGATTATTTGGATTGGTTAACCTTCGACCGTCCCGCGGGGACATTCCAAACGCACCGGCGCGTTCTCCAGCAGCTGCAGTGGAAAGGCCCGCGCGGTAGGTGGTTACTAAAAGCGCCGCCTCATCTTTTCATGCTTGATGAGCTGATCGACACCTATCCTGACGCTATGATCGTTCAGACCCACAGAGAACCGGCATCATTCGTCCCGTCTTTGGCCAGCTTCATCTGGGCGCTGCGGCGCGCGAGTTTCGGCGCTGACTCTTCCCTTTCCGATGCGCCGACCATCGGGCGAGAGGTGTTGCTGCATTTTGAAGAAGCTCTGGAGAGGGCCACAAGAAGCAGGCAGCGCCCTGAGGTGGACCGCAGGATCTTCGACGTCGCTTTCAGGGAAACTCGCACAGACCCGATAGGCACGGTGAGGCGTATCTACGAGCATTTCGGTTTGGAATTCACGCCGGAATACGAAAAAACCCTCACGCTGCACATAGCGGCAGAGCGGCCGACCGGCGCAGACAAACACAGATATGATCCCGCGGATTTCGGGATCGCCAAACTGAATATTCCGGACCGAGCGCCCTCGTATAGAGCCAGATTCGGAGATTTCCTGACAAGTTGAAATTGTGCTATTTGCCGATCGTAAGAGCATTCCCGCGGACGAATTGTCCTAAACGTCCTATGCGTATAGCCCCACGGCCATAATGGTGCGGTGCGCAGTAGGGAGCGTACGCGGCACACCCGGGTCAGATTGCAGGAGAGCATTGATGAATGTGCGAACCGCTCCAAGTGCGCTAAACCGCCGGTTTCCGATTGTTATGACATCGCGCGAGGTTTTGCGTCATGGCGGCTAAAACTGACTCGCGAGCAGAGCTCCGCTTCGATGGACGGGTGATCCTCGTCACGGGCGCAGCAAATGGCATGGGCGCCGAACATGCGCGCTATCTCGCTGCGCGCGGAGCCAAGGTCGTCGTCAACGATGTCGGCACGAGTACTCCGACAGGGGACGGTTCTTCCGCAGCGCCGGCGGAGAAGCTCGTACAGGAAATCCTCGATGCCGGCGGCAAGGCTGTGGCGTCCACCGTCAGCATCGCCACGTTCGAAGGCGCACAATCCGCCGTCGATCTCGCCACCACGACCTGGGGGCGTCTCGACGGCATTTTGCACAATGCCGGTATTGCGCGCTTCGCGCCGATCGAGGCGCTGGACTTTTGCGATTACAAGGCGGTGATGGCGGTGAGCCTGGACGCCGCCATCTATCTCACCAAGGCCGCCTGGCCGATCATGACCGCGCAGGGTTTTGGCAAACTGTTATACGTGACCTCTGCTGGCGGGTTGATCGGAACATCCAATCTCACCGCCTACGCCGTCGCCAAGAGCGGCATGCTCGGTTTGATGAATGTGGTCCATCTCGAAGGCCGTCCGCACAACATCGACGTCAATCTCCTCGGTGTCTCCGCCTGGACTCGGATGACGAGCGGGACGTTCGGCGAAGGCGAAGCAGCCGAAATGACCGAGGCCTGGTGGCGGAAATATATGCGGCCCGAACTCATTGCGCCGGTCGCTGCTTGGCTGCTTCACCCCGACAGCAACGTCTCGAGGACGATTTACAATGCGGGCGGCGGCCATGTCAGTCGCACGTTCCTGGCCGAAACCCGCGGGTTTACTGCCCTGGACCTGACCCCGGAACTGATCCGTGATCACCAGCACGAGATCAACGACGAAACGGATTATCGCAGCTTGCCGGACGTCCAGACCTTCTGCGCCGGCATGTTCGACGATCTGGTGCTAGCCGGCGCGGAGCCTCCACCCGGCGCGGCTTTGCCGATCAACTATCGCCCCGAAAAGGATCTCGGCAGTCTCCATAGTCCAGACATTGCGTAGATCAACTTGAGTGAGCATCCCCTGAAGCCTTTGGATGGAACAGTAGCAGTAAGCCGACCGTGCCATTTGTCTTCGGGGACATACAGAAGATCCGGCGTACGTACTTGGGCCTTCTCCTCCCGTTCGTTACGTCCTCATTTTTGTCGGAAGCCGCCCGGCGGCTTTTGACGAGTTGATCTGATGCCGCTCACGTCGCCTATGGTGACGTGAGCGGCCCTAACGCTGCTGGGCGACGCAAATGATCAGAGCCCGAAGCCTGTCCTAACGAACTCGCAGCCAAGTCGCAGCCCCGCAGGATCGATCGTGTGTTCAACCCCATTCGAGATGTGGGTCGCCACCTCAACCCCAAGACGCTTCAACTCGGCCTCTGCCATATGGAGCGCGGCGACGGGGACAACGGGATCGTGTGAACCGTGGACGAGGAGCACAGGCGGTCTGGACCGTATCTCGCGCTTCAGTTCGGCTCCGCCCGTCAGCATTCCGGAGTATCCGACAATGGCGGCCATGGCCTGCTTCCGGCGCAGGCCCACATGAAGCGCCATCATCGTCCCTTGGCTGAAGCCGACGAGCGCGAGATCGGCATCGGTAAGTCCGTACTGATCGAGCTTTCTATCGATGAAAGCCTCGATCGCCGGCGCCGCGCTCACGGCGCCAAGCGCGAGAGCACGGGGCGAAATGTCAGACAGAGCCCACCACTGGTAGCCGATGCCCGCGATCGAACGCTGCGGCGCATGCGGCGCCAGGAACAGTGCGTCGGGAAGCGCCTGCTGCCAGGTCGGAGCCAAGCTGATCATATCCTGCCCGTTCGAGCCGAAGCCGTGCAGCAGGAGGACGATCTGCTTGGGCTTTCCTCCCGATCGCGGCTGCAGGCTCGCGCCATTGACGATTTTCAATCGGGTATCCTTACGTTCCGCAGAAGGTCGCGCGCACGCGCTCGTGATCGAGCGGGGGATCTTCGTATCGCGCGAACTCCGGCCGCGCGGTAAATGGCTGCGAGAGGACCGCGCCCAGCTCCTCGAAAGGCGCGAAGTCGCCCTGGATCGCGGCCTTGATCACCGCCTCGATCCGGTGGTTGCGCGGTATATAGACCGGATTGGCGGCCTGCATGCCAAGCTTGATCTCGGAAGCGCTCCGTCCTTCCCGGGCGAGGCGCACGCGCCAGATGTCAAGTACCGCATCCGCGGCCGTCGGATCGACGAACAGTTCACGCACCGGCTCGTCTCCGGTCCCGGGCTCGATCGCATCGTAAAGCCGCCGAAAGAACAGCGTGAAGTCGACGAGGTTGCGCTGCATGGCCTCGAGGATCGCGTTCGTTAGCTCCAGATCGCCCTCGCGCATCGTCGCAATCCCGAGCTTGGCGAGCATGCCCTGGCCGTAGCTTTGCACGAAACGTGGCTGAAACAGCCCCAGGACCTCCTCCGCGATCTCGATCGCCGCGTCGGTGTCTTCGGCCAACAGCGGCAGCAGCGTCTCGGCGAGGCGCGTCAGGTCCCACAGCCCGATCTGCGGCTGTTTGCCGAAGGCGTAGCGCCCGTGCCGGTCGATCGAGCTGAACACGGTCGCAGGATCGTAGGCATCGAGAAAAGCGCAAGGTCCGTAGTCGATCGTCTCGCCCGCGATCGACATGTTGTCGGTGTTCATGACGCCGTGGATGAAGCCGACGAGCATCCAACGTGCGATCAGTTCGGCTTGGGCGATTACAACCTGTTCCAGGAGGGCGCGATATGGCTGACCAGCCTGGCCGGCATCGGGATAGTGCCGGGCGATGACGTGGTCGGCGAGCAGCCGGATGCCTTCAAGGTCCCGACGCGCAGCGAGGAACTGGAACGTCCCGACCCGGATATGGCTGGCCGCGACACGCACGAGCACCGCGCCGGGAAGCTCGTTTTCGCGCCAGACACTGTCACCGGTCGAACTGGCGGCGAGCGAGCGGGTCGTCGGGACGTGAAGAGCTGCCATGGCTTCGCTCACGAGATATTCCCGCAGGACCGGCCCCAGAGCCGCTCGTCCATCCCCGCCGCGCGAGTAGGGCGTACGGCCGGCGCCCTTGAGTTGGATGTCTCGGCGATGGCCATTCAGGTCAACGACCTCGCCGAGCAGGATCGCGCGCCCGTCCCCAAGCTGCGGCACGAAATTTCCGAATTGGTGTCCTGCATAAGCGGTGGCAATTGGCTCGGAGCCCTCTGCGATCAGACGCCCGGTCAGGATGTCCAACCCCTCGCGGCTGGCCAACCAGTCAGGATCGAAGCCGAGCTCGCACGCGAGGTCGCGATTGATTGCAATCAGCCTGGGTGCCGGCGGCCGCATCGGATCTACCCGGGCGTAGAAGCGCTCGGGGAGCCGCAGGTAGCTGTTGTCGAAGGCGGGGATGGTCACGTAGATCCTTTTCACCTTCCCGCGGGCGGGGTAACCCTCTGCCAAGCGCGTCATCCCGCGCAGCGCGTCCGAGATAGGAGGTGCGGCTTGCAATTCCCACCCCAAACCTCGGGCCAATCTCTTTCCGACTAAACTGCTTGGTCTACTTGGAACCGACGGAGCGGAAGACATCTGACCCGCCCGGCATTGTCACGTAAACCGTGGCGGTCACCCCAGGGATCGGTAAATGTCCGCGAATGCCGATCTCCTACGCCGCCACCGTTTCCGGCCAGAGGTGATCCAGCACGCGGTCTAGCTGTACCTACGGTTCACGCTGAGCTACCGCGATGTCGAGGACTTGCTCGCCGAGCGTGGACTGGAGATCAGCTACGAGACGGTGCGCCGCTGGGTCGGCAAGTTCGGCAGTGCCTATGCCCGAGAGCTCCGCCGCAGCCGCGGAAAGCCGTCACCGCGGTGGCATCAGCCGGTTCGACGACGGAACGCAGGATGCAGCGGTTCAAATCCGCTGAATCCGCCCAGCGTTTCCTTTCAGCCCATGCCGTCGTCTACAACCACTTCAACACTCAGCGTCATCTCATCTCGCGTCGTACATTGCGAATTTATCGCAATCAGGCGCTGGCCACGTGGCGAATTGCGACAGCGGTTGCCTGAACCGGGCGCCGTTTCCGGCTTGGCGTCCCGCGTTCGATAATGTGACAATGCCCTTGCATGGAGGTAGCGCTCACCCCATCTCAAGCTGGTTGGCGGTCGCTCGTGCGTGCTGCCAGATCGCAAATCGGCAGCGCTGGCTTCCCGCTTGTGAAAGCGACTGATCTCGGTCGCCGCCCAGCGAGGGGATCGCTGCCCATGACATTCCGCCCGCTTCATGACCACGTTCTGATCCGCCGCATCGCCGCCGAGGCCAGGTCGGCCGGCGGGATCATCATTCCCGACGCGGCGCAGGAGAAGCCACAGGAAGGCGAAATCATCTCGGCCGGCACCGGCGCCCGCTCCGAGGAAGGGGTGATCACTCCGCTCGACGTGAAGGCGGGTGACCGCATCCTGTTCGGCAAATGGTCGGGCACCGAAATCAGGCTCGGCGGCGAAGACCTCATCATCATGAGGGAAAGCGACATTCTCGGCATTGTCGGCTGACGCCCATCGGGCTCGCTGCCCTACCTGCTCATTCACCAAAAGGATCACGGCATGTCAGCCAAGGACATCAAACTCTCCCGCGACGCTCGCGAAGGCATTTGCCGCGGCATCGACCTCCTCGCCGATACCGTCAAGGTGACACTCGGTCCCAAGGGCCGCAACGTCGTGATCGACAAGGGCTATGGCGCGCCGCGCATCACCAAGGATGGGGTGTCCGTCGCCAAGGAGATCGAGCTCAAGGACCGGTTCGAGAATATGGGCGCGCAGATGCTTCGCGCGGTCGCATCGCGGACCCATGATCATGCCGGGGACGGCACCACCACCGCCACCGTGCTCGCCCAGGCAATCGTCCGCAAAGGCATGACCTCGGTCTCGGCCGGGGTCGATCCCATGGACCTAAAGCGCGGCATCGATCTCGCGGTCACGCGTGTCGTGGACGATCTCAAGGCACGTGCGAAAGCGGTCGCGAACAATGAGGAGATCGCCCAAATCGGCATTATCTCGGCGAATGGCGACGAGGAGATCGGGCGCAGGATCGCCGAAGCCATGGAGCGGGTCGGCAAGGAAGGCGTCATCACGATCCAAGACGCCCAAGGGCTCGATTTCGAGCTCGAGGTCGTCGAGGGGATGCAGTTCGACCGCGGCTATCTGTCGCCCTATTTCGTCACCGATCCTGAAAAGCTGCTGGTCGAGCTGACCGATCCCTATATCCTCATCCATGAGAAGAAGCTGTCTAATCTCCAGGCGCTGTTGCCGATCCTCGAAGCGGTGGCGCAATCGGCGCGGCCCCTGCTGATCATTGCCGAAGATATCGAGGGTGAGGCTCTCGCCACGCTCGTCGTCAACAAGCTGCGTGGCGGCCTCAAGGTCGCCGCCGTCAAGGCGCCGGGGTTCGGCGACCGCCGCAAGGCGATGCTCGACGACATCGCCATCGTGGTCGCGGGGCAGACGATATCCGAGGAATTGGGCACCAAGCTCGAAAATGTCACCCTCGACATGCTCGGCACCGCCAAGCAGGTGACGATCGACAAGGAGACCACGACGATCGTCAGCGGCGCGGGTCAGCCCGACACGATCAAGGCACGGGTGAAATCGCTTCGCGGCCAGATCGAAAACACCGAGTCCGAATATGATCAGGAGAAGCTGCAGGAGCGTATGGCCAAGCTCGCCGGGGGCGTAGCGATCATCCGGGTCGGCGCCTCAACCGAAGTCGAGATGCGCGAGCGCAAGGACCGGGTCCACGATGCGCTGCACGCGACGCGCGCGGCGGTCGAGGAGGGCATCCTGCCCGGCGGTGGTACGGCGCTTCTCTATGCGAGCCGCTCGATCGACGATCTCAGGGGCGCAAATGACGATCAGACCCGCGGGATCGACATCATTCGTAGTGCCTTGCAGGCCCCGCTTCGCCAGATCGCCGAGAATGCCGGTCACGATGGCGGGGTGGTCGCCGGCCGGCTGATCGACGGAAACGACCAGTCGATGGGGTTCAACGCCCAGACCGAGCAGTATGAGGATCTGGTCGCGTCGGGTGTGATCGATCCGGCCTTGGTCGTCCGCTCGGCGCTGCAGGACGCGGCGTCGATCGCGGGTCTGCTGATCACCACGGAGGCCGCGATAGCAGACCGGCAGCCCCTCGATGCGTGACCGGCACGGTCCAGCGCCCCCTTATCCGAGTTCGATGGGAGATATATGATGAGCGAAGGTACAGCGGTTCCGGCAGACGATGCCATCTTGATGGCGCGCTATGGCATAATCCAGGGCACCGCCGACCAGTTCCGCTACAAGCGCTATCTCTACAACAGCCTTAGAGATGCCATCGCTCAGGCGCGCCGTGACAATCCTTCGTCCTGATGAAGGCCTTCCTCGACGCGCCATTCCCCGTTGGGATTTGCCCGGCTTTCACTACTAAATCAGAACGCAAAGGATGAACTGTAAATGTCGCGCGCCGTAAACATCGATGCCAGTCGAGCGGACGTTCTCGCAATGTGCAACCGCCACGATCTTCGGATCAGCGCTATCGAGTTCCTGCATCCGGCCGGCACCCGAGTGGTGCTTTATAATCTGGAGGACAGTGCGACACTCACGACCGCGTTCGCGGGCAAGATCCTGGCAGGGCAGGTCACGCGGCAACCGCTTCGGACAAAATAACCATGCTGATGCTGTCGTGGCAGCATTGTCACGTAAACCGTGGCGGTCACCCCAGGGATCGGTAAATGTCCGCGAATGCCGATCTCCTACGCCTGCCACCGTTTCCGGCCAGAGCTGATCCAGCACGCGGTCTGGCTATAGCGAAGGAAATGACGACAGGTCCTTGTCGAAGAAGATCTTCCAACGACACCAGCACGCCTTGATCGTCGGGCAACAGGAAGCTAGGCATCAAATCGCCCGGCGCGGGCGCGGATGATCCGGCGCCGATCGCTTGCTGGCGTGAAATCATCCGCTCGACGGCATCCGCGAACAAATCACTGAGCGAGCGTACCCTGTCCGCGACAAGTTGCAGGCGGTCCCGCAGGGGTGCGTCCATAGTTCGCGCCTGCTGAACAGCGTCTTTCAGGGCGATGACGAGAGGATGGCTACTCATTCAGCACGTCTCCCAAGCGATCCGTGAACTCGGTAGGGCCATGATACCACCATCCCGATATTTGCTCGATAGCCGTTTCGCATCGAATCGATGCGAAACGGCGATTGGATCGATCCACCGGCGAACGGCATGTTGAACCCATAGCGAGCGCGTGGATCGGTCGCGGGCGGGCGACGATGTCCTGGTCCATCGGGCAAATGGGGAACAATCATGCTGAATCTTTTAGCGACGAGCAGCACGACCGAGGATCGAGATCCGGATCAAGTTCATCCCCCGTGCGTTCTCGCGAGCCTTGGAGTTCCCCTCCGTCCCGCGCGCATGGAGGCCCTCGGCACCCTATCCTGTTCGATCGCACACGACCTCAATAATGTGCTGACGCCCATATTGCTCGGCCTCGATACTCTACAGCAGGAGGATATCAGCGCCGGGCGCGGTTGGCGCTGGCCATCATAGAGTCCAATACACGCCGAGCGGTCGATCTTGTCGACCAGATCACCGCTTTTGCACTGGGGGCCGAGCGGCCGCGCATCCTGATGAACGCCGGAAATATTATTCGGGAAGTCGCTCGGACCGCCCGCATGTCCGCGCGAAAAGGGCCGTCGGTGTCCACGAGGATTCCAGCCGGCCTCTGGCGCGTAAAGGGCGATACTGGACAGATTCACCGCGTGCTCACCAACCTCGCCACCAATGCCTGCGAGGCGATGGGCGGCAAAGGTGAGCTTCGGATAACGGCCGAAAATATACGGATCGAGGCGTCCCGCGAAAGCGATCCGCGGTCTCTTGGCTCGGGCGATTATGTCCGCATTTCGGTCTCGGACTCAGGGCCCGGCATCCCGCTCGATCTTCGCGACCGTATCTTCGCCCCCTTCTTCACGACCAAAGCAACGGGAACAGGCCTGGGCCTTACCACGTCGGCCAAAATGGCGGCGTCCCAAGGCGGGCTGCTTACCCTGGGGCGAACGGACGACGCGGGATCGGATTTTCACCTGTTTTTGCCGGCCGCGTGATGGCCATCAGGATAGCAGCGGAGTATGAACGGCGCGGTTCGCCGTGGACTGCTGCGTCAGGTTCGTCCGTTCACAAGCACCGGATTAGCCCGATACAGCGCTGGAAACCGCTGCTTGAGCGCCGCTACCTTTGGTAGATCGTTGATCCCTGATATAGGCCGATCCCGGATTGAGCGTCAGGTAATCCTGATGATAGTCTTCTGCCGGGTAGAAGCCATTGAATCGCTCGACCCTGGTCACGATTGATCGGTGCCAAATTTTGGTTTGGTCCAGTTGCGCAATATAGCGCTTCGCTACGTCCGCCTGTTCCGGTGTCGTGGGAAATAACGCGCTTCGATACTGCGTGCCACGGTCCAGACCTTGATAATTGAGCGTAGTCGGGTCGGCCACCACCGAAAAATAGATCCGCAACAATGTACCATAGCCGACCCGGGTCGGATCGAACGTCACGCGGACGACCTCGGCATGGCCGGTGACGCCGCCCACATCATCATAGTGCGCGGTTTCCCGGGCTCCGGCATAGCCCGAAACGGCGCTGCTGACTCCCTTCACATGCTGAAAGACGCCTTGTACCCCCCAGAAGCAACCGCCTGATGTTGATCTGGCTCAGCAGCCCTACGGACAGGGCGGCGGCTCAAAGTCCGGTTAAGATTTTCTGACGTACGGTCGGCATCCTCGGCAACTCCATGATGTGCCATGAATACGGAAGAACCGATCGAAAGGCATTCGCGGACGATTACCGATCTTTGCTGCCGCTGACACCGCTTATGGGACAATACCTGCGGGCGGACGCGGCGCCGGACGAGGCGACCGCGGTGCGCCCGATGCTCAAGCGCATGGCGCCCTCGTGCTGCTGGACCGCCGGTGCCGACTATCGAGCCTTCCTGGTTGAAGGAGTCGCCTGACAATCACAGCCGTTCGAAGCTGCCGTCCGCAGCGCAGCGGCAGACCGGTAGCCTGCTGACCGATTCGCCGCCGAAGGAGGGCGGCGGACCGTTCGCCGCGAATATAGGGGAAAGTCCCGCGCGCTTCGCCGTGCGGGGGGCACGACTCGCCGAACGATTCTAGTCAGGGGCGGAGGGCGGGCGCATCGTGATGCTTGCCAAAAGAACCGCGGAATCGAGCTGCAGTTCGGTAATAATGATGCTGTTCGCGCACCCGCGCGCATGCATAAAGTTCAGAATTCACGTTAATCAAAATAGTCGAAGATTGCAGATTGCAAGAAGCTCAAGGGGAGGGATCGGGTTCCCCCTGATAAGCAGCGCATGGTCATAGGTATCGCGCGGACACGTCCCTCTGCTTTCCATGGCAGTACGGAACGCGAAGCAGATTTCCGGCCGCAATTGCTTGAGGGGTGTCCATGGATAAATGCTTCATTCCAGCCGAAGCAGGCCCAGAGGCGGAAGCGCTCGAGGGGCCGTATCGCATCCTGATCGTCGCCGACGTCCGCCTCTACCGCGAGGGGATGCAGGCCAGCTTCGCAAGGCGCTTCGAGTTCGACGTCGTCGGCGCGGCTTCGTCGACCGATGAGGCGCTTGCCGTGATCGCGCGGCAACAGCCCCATCTGGCCATTATCGACATGGCCACCCGCCACAGTCTCGATCTCGCCCGGGCCATGCATGAGCTCGATCCCCGGCTGTTGATCGTCGGCTTCGGGGTGGACGAAGTCATGGGCGAGATCGTGGCGTGCGCCGAGGCGGGCCTTGCGGGCTATATCCCCAGCGACGCCTCGCTCGACGATCTGGTCGGCCAGGTCGAATGCGTCTGCCGGGGCGAACTGCGCTGCAGCCCGCAGATCGTCGCAGGGCTGTTCCGGCGGCTGGCGGCCCAGCCCCACAGGTCCGAGGCCGGCGCCGCGCTCCCCGAACTCACCCGGCGCGAGCGGCAGGTGCTGCAGCTGATCGACGACGGACTGTCCAACAAGATGATCGCCCGCGCCTTGGGGATCGAGGTGTCGACGGTCAAGAACCATGTCCACAGCCTGCTGGAAAAGCTGAAGGTCGAGTCACGGATGCAGGCGGCGGCCCGCCTGGGCGCGCACATGACCAGCCGGCACCGCAGCTACCGCGCCGGGGGCCAGTCACAGGCCTGACGCCGCGGCGGCGGTTCGGCGCCGCCCACTCCTCCCCACCCCCCGCTTCAATTCCAGATTCTATTGTTTGCCGTGATTTCCGTCGTCGGGAGATTCCACCTGACTTGAAAATCACTATGGCGCGCAACCACGACGCTGCCCGCAGCGCCGATGCCGGTTCCCGGCATGGGCCGCTCGCGCGTTGCGGAGAGAACCGGATCGAAGGATCCAGGCCCCTAGTCCCGTCGCGGCTATATCCACCCTGTTCATCGCCCCCTGCCAGCGCCAATCCAAAACGCATCTTCCGAATGATTTCCAGCGTCGCGCTTAGCCCCGACCATGGACGCCTCGCTTCGAATGGCGGTGGTATGACGATCACACGGGTTGCCTTGCTCGATATGAAGCCCCGGCTGCACGACATATTGTCGGACGCGATCGCGGGGGCCCCGGAGCTCCAGCTCGTCGACTGGGAGAAGCCGCAGCCCTACCCTGCGCCCGTCCCGCAACCCGACGTGCTGGTCGCCGAGGTGGCCGATCCGCAGGACCCGGCGGTGGTCGCCGGACTGTTCCGCACCCAGCCCAATATTCGCCTGTTGCTGATCAGCAATTCCGGCGCGGAGGCGGCCATCCACCAGCTCCGCTTCGATCGCGGGCTGATGGTCAATATCGCGGTCGACCAGTTGCTTGCCGCGATCCGCTATGGCGTCGAGCTCGGCGGCGCGTCGCAGATGGAGCACTGACATGCATCAGGTGCTCGCCGCCACCAGCAATACGCTGCGCCAGCTGCTTGGCGATACGATGGCGGCGGATGTCGGGCCCGGCGGTCTGGCGGGCTTCTTCGGCGGCACCGGGACCGTTTCGCTGCAGTCGCCGCGCGAGATGCGCGACGATAGCCGGGAAGGCCTGTCGCTGTGGCTCTACCGGGTAGAGCGCGACGAGCAGCGGCTCAACGAGCCGCCGCACAGCCGGCTGCTGCCGGACGGCACTCTCGAGCTGTTGCCCACGCCGCTGCCGCTGCGGCTGCATTATCTGGTAACCCCGATCGCCGTCACCAGCCCCGAAATGGAGCAGCGCATATTGGGCCTTGCGATGCAGGCGCTCCACCGCCACGCGCTCCTCTCCGGCTCGCTGCTGCGCGGCGAGCTGGCGGGCACGGACACCGAACTGAGCCTCCATCTGGAAGCGCTCGGGGTCGACCAGATCGCGCGGGTCTGGGAAGCGCTCGAAGGCTCCTATCAGCTATGCGTCTCCTATGAGGTGTCGCTGGTCCTGATCGAGTCCGCCGCCGATCCGTTGCGCGCGAGCCCGGTCGAAACGGCCCGCGCCGACACCTCGCTGATCATCGAGCGGGAGCCGGCGTGATGGCGCGCCGCTCCACCACCGCCGAAGCGACGCGCTATCTGGTCGCCGACGACGATCCCGCACCGGGGGACCTGCTCAACGGCGCGATCCTGCGCTGCCGCGTCATCGACGAGCTGACCCTGAAAGCGCCGGGCGCGCCGGTCATGATCGAGAGCAGCGCAGCCGGCCTGACCAAGAGGGTCGCGGGTGCGGGACTGTGCGGGCTGGTCGGCATCGCCCGACATGCGGCGTCGGCGCTGTTGCGACCCGGTACTCTCACCATGGCGGTGACCGCGCCCGGCTATCTTCGCCGCGACCTTACGCCCGCCATCGATGCAGCGCGACGCACGCTCACAGCCCCCGCGCCGGCGGGAAGCACCAACATGACGGTCGCGCCGCCCGACCCCTCGCCACGGCTCCAGTTCGGGGCCGGACGCGGCGTCCTGCTCGAACGGACCGCTCCCGCCCAGCCTGACCAGTTCACCACCGTCGCCGACAGCGCTGCACCGCCACCGGCGCAGGACGTGCCATTGGCGGTGGCGGTCTCCCCCGCGCGCGGCATCGGCGCCCGGGTCGCCGGCGTGCCGCTCAGCCTGCCCGATCAGCCGCTCCACCGCGAGCGGACGCTTGCCCTGCGCGGCCGGGTCCAGCGCCATGTGGGACCCAATACGCTGGCGCCTGCGGTCGGCGCGCAGGTCATGCTGACGGGGCTGTGGTGGGATTATCCAGCCGCCGTCGCCAGCGCACCGCAGCCGCCCGAAATCTGCGCTATGGAACCGCCGCTGCGCTTCGCCTATCCCGCCGGAGCGCCCGTCCACAGTTGCACGCTGACCCCGACCGGCGCTACCGCCGTCCTGCGTGAGGCGAGCGCGGCGGGCGCCGACGCGATCCTGGTCGCGCCGAACGGAGTGCTGAATCCGGCAGGCGGCGACCTGCTGCGCATCGGCGATCCGATTGGCGGCGAGGATGAGGTGGTCGTCACCGCCGGTTTCGATCCCGCCAGCGATCCCTCGGCGCCGGTTCGGGTCCGCCTGCGCACGCCGCCGGGCATCATCCACCGCGCGGGCGCGCCGATCGCGCTGATGCTGGAGGGCGCCGTCGCGCCGGTCGGCGCCGTCGCGCGCGAGGCGCAGCCTGGCGATGCGGTGCTGTTCGCGCCGAACATGGCCGCGCTTCCGACCGTGGCCACGCTGATCGTCGGCCGCCTGACCCCGCAGGAATCCTATCACCGCGCCCGGCAATATCCGGTGGCCGTCGCGCATCTCGTGCCGGTCGATGCGACCGGACGGCTCGAATGGCCGACGATCGGCCGCGTCGCGCAGATGAGGATCGTCGTCAGCCTGCCGCCCAGTCCGCCCGTCCAACGCGATTTCGCCCTCGATTATGGCGGCGATCTCACCCTCTCCGTCATCCTAGCCTGAAGGAGCACCTCCCATGCCCGAATATCTGGCGCCTGCGGTCTACGTCGAGGAAGTCGACACCGGGACCAAGCCGATCGAGGGCGTTTCGACCAGCACGACCGGCATGATCGGCGTGACTGAGCGCGGACCCGCCAACGTCCCCATGCTGGTGACGAGCATGGGTGAATATAGCCGCGTCTTCGGCCAGGCTCTGAACGCCGCGCTCTACGGTGAGCATCGCTTCCTGCCGCATGCGGTGGAGGGCTATTTCGGCAATGGCGGCAAACGGCTCTACGTCAGCCGTGTCCTGAACACGGGTTCTGCCTTGCCCGCCACACGGCTGCTGGTGGCGCCCGAGGCCGGGGCGCCGGTGCAGGCCCGCAGCGTCCTGGCGGCGGCGCCTGGCGCCACGATGGTGATTCTCGATCGCGACCCCGGCTTCGGCGCCGGCGACACCGTCCAGATCGACGAGGGCCGCAGCGCCGAGTTCCTGCAGGTCACGGCGGTCCCGACGGCGGCCGCCGCCGTCACGCTGCGGCAGCCGCTCGATTTCGACCATGCCGCCGGGGAGACGATCGAGCATCTGCCCCTGACCGACGCGGCGCCCGCCGGCAATCACAGCTCGACCGTCTCGGTGGCCACCACGGCCGGCTCGACCACGGTCCAGCTCGCCAATGCCGGGGCCTTCACGCCGGCGATCGTGGCCGGCGATCTGTTCCGCGTCGGCACCGGCGCCGAGGACGAGGAACTGGTCGTTGCCGCGGCCCCGCCGGACGGCAACACCGTCACCTTCCGTACGCCGCTCCACCTTGCGCACATAGCCGCGACCCCGGTACGCCGGCTGGCCGTCGGCGCGGTCATCGCCCCCACTCGCCAGATTGCCGCCGGATCGCCGGTAGCGCCCGGCAGCGCGGTGGTCCTGGTGAACAATACGGGCGGCCTTACCACCGAGGACGATGCCGTACGCTTCGTCCATGCCGATGCCACTCGCGTCGAATTCCGGCGCATCGGCGCGCTCACGCGCGTTCCGTTGAACCAGGGCGCCTATGCCGCCTATCCGGCCGGCACCACGCTGCAGCGCGTGACCCCGGGGGCCGGCGGCGCGATCGTGGCCCTGACCCGCGCGGCAGCGGTGGGCGACGCCGTCATCGAAGTCGACAACCGCGTCGGCTTCAATCCGGGCATGCTGCTGCAGATCGGCGCGGGGGCGAGCACCGAGGTCGTGGAGATCATCGACGCCCCCTCCCCGGTCGCGGCGCCCAATCCCGGCCTTGTCATCCTGCGCGGCGGCTTGCGCTTCGTGCATCCGATCGCCGGCAATCCGGTCCAGCTCTTTCCCGTGCCGACCGCGCCGACCCGCCATTCGGTTCTCGCGCTCGATGTGGGCGCGGGCGACAACAGTTTGCCGATAACCCGCTCGACCTTCGCCATCGGCGACCTGCTCCGCGTCACCCCGCCGGGCGGCGGGCCCTTCTTCCACACCGTAGGCCCGGGCGCCTCGGCGGCGATCGCGCCAGTGACGGCGTCGCTGTCGAGCGCGTTGCTCCAGTCGCACGTCGCGGGCCTGCTCGTATCGCGGCGCACGCCGTTCGCCGACATCGTCGCGCTCGATGCGGGCCAATGGGGAGACCGGCTTCAGGTCGCGATGGAGCGGCAGGATCCGCCGCTGCTCTCGACCCAGGTCCGGCAGACGCTGCCCGGCGGTCGGCTGCGGCTCAATTCCGCTGCGGGCGTCGAGATCGGTACCGAGCTGGTTCTGGTCGACGGTGGCGGGACCGTCACCTCGGTCAAGGTCGCCAACATCGATCGCCAGAATGATTTCCTGATCACGCTCGAGGCGACAACCCCGCTGCCCGGCGGGATCGTCGCGGGCGATGCGGTCACGACGCGCGAATATCGGCTGCAGCTCGAGCTGCTGCGTCAGCCCGACCCGTCCAATCCCGCACGCGACACCGCCGCGATCGACCGCGAGATCTTCTCCGGTCTCTCCCTCGACCGGCGGCACAGCCGCTATTTCGAGACGATCATCGGCTGCACCTGGAACATGACGACGCCGACGACGGTCCTCGACGATCGCAACCATGCCCTGCGCCGCGGCGACCGGCGTTCGGAAGGCGAATCCGCCTATATCCGCGTGTTCGACCGCGGGCATGCCGCCAGCACCGGACTGCGCGTCGGACCCCTCGCCACGTATCAGCTGCGCCCGGGCAGCACACCCAAGCTGATCCTGCTGCCTCTGTCGGGCGGCAACGACTCGCTCGGCACGATCAACGACCTGACCTATATCGGTGCCGACAATATCGTGCCGGAACAGCGCACCGGCCTTTTCACCCTCCGCAATGTCGAGGAGATCAGCATCGTCGGCGCGCCCGGCCGCACCGGCGTCGCGATGCAGAATGCGCTGATCAACCATTGCGAGCTGATGCGCTATCGCTTCGCCGTGCTCGACGGCCTGCCGCCGCCGACCGACTCGCTGCCCGACATCCAGGCCCAGCGGCAGCAGTTCGACACAAAATATGCGGCGCTCTATCATCCCTGGCTGCTGATCCCCGATCCCTTCCCGACCGGGGGGCTGGTACGGCTCGACTATCCTGTCCCGCCCACGGGCCACATGCTGGGCATCTATGCCCGCACTGACATCGAGCGCGGCGTGCACAAGGCGCCGGCCAACGAGGTCGTCCGCGGCGTGGCCGGGCTCGAGCGGGTGCTCAACAAGGAGCAGCACGACATCCTCAACCCCTATCCGGTCAACGTGAACGTGATCCGGGACTTCCGGCCCAACAACCGCGGCATCCGCGTCTATGGCGGCCGGGTCATCACCAGCGACTCCGACTGGAAATATGTCAACGTCCGCCGCCTGCTGATCTTCATCGAGGCGTCGATCGATCGCGGCCTGCAATGGGTGGTTTTCGAACCCAATGCCGAGCCTCTCTGGGCGCGGGTGCGCCGCTCGATCGTCAACTTCCTCACCCTGGTCTGGCGCAACGGCGCGCTCGAGGGCACCAAGCCCGAGGAAGCCTTCTTCGTGAAGTGCGATCGCACGACGATGACCCAGACCGACATCGATCAGGGCCGGCTGATCTGCAACGTCGGCGTGGCCCCGGTCAAACCTGCCGAATTCGTGATCGTCCGCATCGGTCTGTGGACCGCCCACGCTGACGACTGAGCCCGCATAGGAGGCGACCATGGCAACCGACCAGCGCAACGATCCCTACCGCGCCTATAATTTCCTCGTTGAGATCGACAATGTCGCGCGCGGTGCCTTCTCGGAGGCGGGCGGGCTCACCGCCGACGGCGACAGCGCCGACTATCGCGAGGGCACCGACCTGCAGGCCAACGTCCGGAAGCTGCCGGGCCTGCGCAAATTCTCCAACATCACGCTGAAGCGCGGCTACACGCAGGATAAGGCGCTGTGGCAGTGGTATGTAAACGTCATGAATGGCGTGGAGGACCGCCGCAACGTCACGATCGTGCTGATGAACGAGCGCCGCGAGGCCGTGCTCCGCTGGCATATCGAGAATGCCTGGATCAACAAGATCGAGGGGCCGGCGCTGAAGGCGGCCGGCAACGACGTGTCGATGGAATCCGTGGAGTTGGTCCACGAAGGCCTGACGATCGAGATGTGATCGATGGCCAGCTACGACACCCCCGGCATCCATTATGAGCGTGCCGACGCGTCGAGCGGCGGAATTGCCGCGCTGCGCACCGACATCGCCGGGTTCGTGGGCATCGCCGAGCGGGGCCCGCTCAATCTGGCCGTGCCGGTGGAGTCGGTTCGCCAGTTCGAGGCCTGGTTCGGCGCCCAGATCGACCAGGGCTATCTCGCTTATGCGGCGCGGGCCTTCTTCGAAAATGGGGGACGACGACTCTGGGCCGTCCGCGTCGCCTCGCCGGCCGCAGCCACCGCTTATGCCACGGTCATGGACGGCGGCGGCCCGGCCTGGCGGATCCAGGCGGCCAGCCCCGGCGTCTGGGGCAATCGCATAGCCGTGCAGTTCGCGGAGAGCCGGCCCGTCCAGCGCCGTGGCGTCGTCGATCCGCTGCGCACCGACCGGATCCGGGTGGAGAACACCGCCGGTATCGGTCCGGCGACCCTGGTCGAACTGCGCGCGCCCGGCCTGCGCGAGCGCGCGATCGTCACGGGGATCGACCCCGCGGCGGGGCTGCTGCGGCTCGATCGCGCCCTGGTGACATTCCCGGTCAACAGGGCGGTGCGTGTCGAGACCGTCGGCTATACGCTCGGCCTCTACGACCGGGGGCGGCTCGTCGCGCAATATGACGACCTGTCGGCGGTCCCCGCGCATCCGCGCTACGCACCAGCGGTGCTGCGCCAGCCCTGGGCACCGATCGACCCTAACCGTCCCGACCTGTGGACCGGAAACGGCCCGGAGGAGGATGTCGCGGTCGACTTCTTCCGGATCAGCGTCGGTCGCGGCATCATCGTCCCGCCGATCGTGGTCATCCACGAACTGCGCGACCAGCTGCGTCGCACCAGCCTCGATCCTCTCGCCGGCACCTGTTCGGGGCCGGCCGGACCGGTCACGCCGATCGCGGGTGGCACGGCGGTGATGCTGGCGGGCGGCGCCGACGGCCTCGCGGCGATGTCGCTGTTCGATTTCACGGGAGCGGCAGTGGCGGCGGGCGCCACCGCCGAGGCGATTACCGCCAATCGTCGAGGCATCGCCGCGCTGGAACTGGTCGAGGAGGTATCGCTGCTCGCGGCGCCCGACATCCATATCCGCGCCCGGGTGCCCAATCCGGTGACGGCGCCGCAACCGTGCATCCCGGACCCGTGCCTACCCGGGCCGGCGGCACTGCCCCTGCCCCCGTTCCCCATCGGAGATCTGCCGCCGGTCTTCCCGCCCGAGGCGATCGAGCGGGTTCAGATGGCACTCGTCGCCCAGTGCGAGCGCCTGCGCGATCGGGTCGCGCTGCTCGACGCGCCGTACGATGCCTGCACACAGGCGACCTTCGCCGCCAGCGCGCTGCGGGAGTGGCGCTCGCGCTTCGACACGCCCTTTGCCGCGCTTTACGCGCCCTGGGTCAAGGTCAGCGATCCGATTCTTCGTGGCAATACGGCGGGTGGCCTTACCCGCGCGGTGCCGCCCAGCGGCCATGTCGCCGGCACCTGTGCCGCGCTCGACCTCGCCTCCGGCGTTCATGTTGCCCCTGCCAATGTACCGCTTGGGTGGATCCAGGGGGTCACGCTCGACGCCAACCCAAGCCTGCACGGGCTGCTCAATACGATCGGCGTCAATCTGCTTCGTGCGGAGCCCGGCCGCGGTATCCGCGTGCTTGGGGCGCGGACCATGTCCTCGGACGGCACCTGGCGCTTCCTCAACGTCCGCCGGCTGGTATCGATGATCGCCGAGGCGATCGACCTGTCGATCCAATGGGCAGTGTTCGAGCCGAACGAATGGCGAACGCGGACCAAGCTGCAGCTGGCGATCCAATCCTTCCTTCTGTCGCTATGGTCGCGCGGCGCGCTCGCGGGAACGGTGCCGGGCGAGGGGTTCCGCGTGCGCTGTGACGAGACCAACAATCCGTCCGCCCAGCGCGACCTCGGCCGGCTGGCGATCGACGTCGATATCGCGCCGACAGTGCCGTTCGAGTTCATCACGCTACGCATCGGCCGCGAGGCGAGCGGGTTTGAGATCACCGACCAGGCGTCGGTGGTCGCGGCGGCATAGGAGGGGATCGATGGCGCTTCTCTCCGGCACGCCCCTTCGCTCCGATCCGGTGCTCGGCCGTAATTTCATGATCAGCCTGGTCGACACGAGCAGCACCATGGCGCTGCTCGGATCGGCGGCGCTATCGGCGATCTTCGACGCGGCGCTGGGCGGCTTCAGCGAATGCTCCGGGCTGGAAATGAGCCTTAAGACCGAGGATTATCGGGAAGGCGGCAACAATGGCGCGGTCCTCCATTTTCCCAGCCGGGTGGAGTGGGGAAACATCACCCTCAAGAAGGGCGTCGCCGGCTCCGGCCTGTGGGATTGGCACTTCGGCTTCGTCGAAGGGCGCGGCAAGCGCCGGGACGGGGTGATCGCGTTGCTCAATGCGCAGATGCTGCCGGTCAATATCTGGCATTTCCGGCGGGGCCTGCCGATCAAATATGGCGGCCCCAGCCTGAACGCGGCGCAGAGCGGCGTCGCGATCGAGTCGATCGAGATCGCTCATGAGGGGCTCTACCAGGTGCCGTTCGTCGGCACTGTCACTGCCGCCGCGGGAGCGGCGGCCAGTCTGCTGTAGGAGGGGTCGGTGGCGCAGATCCGCGTACGCGAGGTGGTGGGCACGATGAAGGTGGTCGACAGCGACGCGCTGCTCACCGGCCCGGTGCTCGAACGCATTGTCCACGCGGTGGTCCAGGCGCTCGCCGCGAGCAGCACCGACGACCGGCAGCGCCGCCGCGATGTGCGGATCGGCGAAAGCTGCGACGAGTGCGAAGGCGCCAAGCCATGAACCGCCTCAAGAAGGCACTCATCCGCGTCTACTGGGACGCGCGGAGCAAGCCCGAGGATATCGAGGTTCAATATAATCCGACCGAGTATAGCTTCGAAAAGCAGAACCAGATCGCGGAGATCCAGATCCCCGGGCTGGATTCCCCGCTTCAGCAATTCGTACGCGGCCAGGCCGAGAAGCTGACCCTCGACCTGTTCTTCGACACCACCGAGGCCGGCACCGGCAGCGGGGCCACCAGCGTCACCACCGAGACCGACAAGATCTACCAGCTCATCAAGATCGAGCCGACGCGCCACGCCCCGCCGATCCTAGAATTCGTCTGGAGCGACCAGATTGCGGGCGCGAATATCGGCAACGCACCGGGCGCCAAGGCCGGGGCCATGGCGGCGGTAGTCGGCGCCGCGCTGGGTGCTGCCGGGGCGATCGGCGGGGTGATCGCGGCGGCGGGCAGCGCGGGCGCGGCCGCGCTTGCTTCGGCCGGAGCCGGGCTCGGCAATCAGCGGCGGAACGGCTTCCGTTGCGTGATGGAGAGCGTCCGCCAGAAATTCACGCTCTTCTCTCCGGACGGCGTGCCGCTCCGCGCAACTCTCTCGGTCACGCTGCGCGAATATAAGACGCTCCAGAACCAGCTCGACGAGTTGCGCCTGAGCTCTCCGGACCGCACCCATGTCCACGTCCTGCAGCAGGGCGAGACGCTCGCCGCGGTGTCGAACCGCTATTACGAAACCCCCGTCGACTGGCGCGCGGTGGCCGTTCGCAACGGCATCCACGACCCCCGTCGGACAACGCCCGGCACGTTCCTCGACGTGCCGCCGCTACGCTGAGGGAGGCCGCCCATGCCCGCCTCCACCGTGCCCCAGGCCGCCAAGATCTTCGAGAATTTCTACGTCCCGCGCTTCGAGATTCTCGCCGGGGGCACAGCCGTGGCGCAGAGCGTGGTGCGCGACGTGATCCAGGTCACCTACAATGATTCCACCACCGAGATCGACAGCTTCGAGATCACGGTAAACAATTGGGACAGCGAAAAGCGGCGCTTCAAATATGTCGGCTCGGAGACCAGCGCCCAATCGACCGACCCGCTCCACACCCTGTTCGAACCGGGGTCGCGCGATTTCGAGCTGAAGCTCGGCTATGGTTCGGAGCTGCGCACGCTGATCAAGGGGGCGCCAGCCACCCTGGAGCCGAACTTCCCGGCCGGCGGCGCGCCGACACTGACGGTGCGCGCGCTCAATGTCCTCGCGAAGCTGCGCACCAAGCAGTATCGCGACAGCTGGAGCAACAAGCGTATCAGCGAGATCGTCGAGGATATCGGCCGGCGGAGCGGTACCGACGGTTGCAAGCGCTTCCCACTGCCGATCCGGCTAGCGCCACCCTCTGTCCGCCAGCGAGAGCCAAAGCTGCTCCACCTATCGCAGGACAATCAGTTCGACATCGACTTCTTCCTGATCGAGGCGCGCAAAATCGGTTACGTCGTCTATGTCGACGTCGAGCAGCCGCGCCGCGGTCCGGCGAAGGAAGTGCTCTATTTCGGCCCTTCGAACGCGCGCAACCCCGGCGTGCCCGATATAAGCTATGAGCTGAAATGGGGCATTTCGCTGATCGACTTCGCCCCCAAGCTGTCGACCGCCAATCAGGTCAAGTCGATCGAGGTGCGAAGCTGGGACCGCAAGACCAATAAGTCGATCCGCAAGAAGATCGGCGCCGACCATCCCAATATTCGCGTCAATCGCGACCTGCTTCGCTTCGTCGACCCCGGCAAGGGCTGCGGCGGCGGGGGCGGCCGGCCGCGCGAGGAGGTGGTGGTCAACGAGCCGCAGTTCACACCCGACCAGGCGGAGCGGCGCGCGGTGGCGTTGATGGAGGAGCGGCTGAAGCAGCTCGTCGAGGCGACCGGCACCACCGTTGGCCTGCCCGAGCTGCGCGCCGGGCAGCGTGTGAGGATCGTCGGGCTCGGCGCGCGCTTCTCGGGGACCTATTTCGTCATCAAAACCACCCATACGATCAACGACAGCGGCTATGTCACCAAGTTCACCGCGCGCCGCGAACAGGGCGAGGTGGCGACATGAACCGGCGCCCGGGAGTCGTCACCGCCTTCGTCAGCCAGGTCGATGCCGGCAATGGCAGGGTGCAGCTCGAATATCGAGCGATGGAGGACGATCTGCAGTCGGCCTGGGCGCCGATCGCCGCACCGATGAGCGGCTGCAGCCGCGGCCAGCTCTTCATGCCCGAGGTCGGCGACGAGTGCCTGGTCGCGTTCGAGAATGGCGATTTCAACCATCCCTTCGTCCTCGGCTTCCTGTGGAACGGGCAGGACAATTCGCCCGAGAGCGAGGCTTCCAATCGGGTGATCGTCACTCCCGGCGGTCACCAGCTCCGCTTCGAGGACAAGAAGCAGGACACGCGGATCATCCTCCGCTCGGAAGGCAAACACGAGCTGCTGCTGGAGGATGCGCTCGACAAACCCAAGGCCCAGCTCAAGAGCAATGGCGGGCGCCACCTTCTGCTCGACGACACGACGACCGGCAAGGCCGAACTCGCCTCGACCAGCCACCGGATCACCCTCGACGACAATCCGGGAGCAACCAAGATCGAGATCAACGCCGGCATGGGCGTGGTGACGATCTCGCTCAACGCGACGCCTGTCCCATCCCTGTCGATCCGCGTCGGCGGCAATATGATCGACATCAGCGCCGCCGCGATGAACGTGACGGCGGCTGGCAACCTCTCGATCACCACCGGCGGTGCGGCGACGATCAGCACCGGCGGGAGCGCCGCGGTGACGGCGGGCGGCGCCGTCAGCGTCACCGCAGGCGGGGCGGTCAGCGTCACCGCGGGCGGAGCGATCAGCCTCACTGCCAGTGCGGTCAGCGTCAATTCGGCGGTCGCCACGTTCAGCGGCGCGGTGGTGGCGAGTTCAATCGTCTCGCCGCTCTACACCCCCGGCGTCGGCAACATCTGGTGAGGCGGCGATGAGCTTGACCCTGCCCGCACCCGAAATCGTCACCGACCCGCCGAGCGGACCGGCGGTCATCGAGAAGCCCGTCAAGGTCCGGCTGTCGGGGGTGCGGACGGCCGCGGGCGATCCGCTGCAGCCCGACGAGGTCCGCACCATCGGCGCCTTCCTGTTCCGCGGACGGCTCGGTGCCGAGGAGCTATGGGATGAAGCGGCCAACCAATGGATCGCACCGGCCCCGCTCGACAGCGAGGCGATCGCGCAGTTCAAGCCGCTCGGCTTGGCCGTCGAGCAGGGTTCCCCCGCCGTCTGGGCCGGCACCCTGGTCGCGACCGGCCCGAAGGACGCGGCGGGCGCGGCGCGCATCGCAAAGGCATCTGCCGGCGCGCCCGTGTACCGGCTCCGCGCGTTCGCCAGCGCGGTGCGCGCCGGCCAGCAGCAGCGCGGCCTCAGCCCGCCATCGCCCGACATCGCCTTCATGAGCACCAGCGACAGCCAACGCTTCAGCATCGTCCTCGACCCCGAGGACAGCGCGAGCACCGAGCGCGCGCGCCTCGTTCTCCGAAACGGGTCAATGCAGCCGGCCGGCTATGTCGAAATCCGCGCCTCGGGCGGGCAGGAGGTGGAGATCGCCAATTGCGACGCGGGCGGCGCGGTGCGTGCCCGCATCACCCTGGCCGCCAACGGCGATATCAGGCTCACGCCCGCCACGGGGCGTGCGATCGTGCTGGACGGAACGCTCGAGGCCCAGCGGGTCAGCTACTTGCCGCAGGGCGGCGGGGCGAGGCAGAGCTTATGATCGTCAACCGCGAATTCCTCGGCGTCGGCTGGCGCTTCCCGATCCAGGTCACCCCTGGCGGCCGTATCGCGCAGGCCCGCTACGAGCAGCGGATCGAGGATTCGATCATCATCATCCTGTCGACCGCGCCAGGCGAGCGGCCCATGCTGCCCGAGTTCGGCTGCGGCATCCACAATGCGCTGTTCGCACCCAATGATTCGCGCACCATCGCACTGGTCATCCACGAGACGCGCAAGGCGTTGACCCGCTTCGAGCCACGCATCGACGTGCTCGACGTTCATGCCGAGACCAACGAGACCGCGCCGAACCTGCTGCTCATCCGCATCAACTATCGGGTCCGCTCGACCAACACGATCGGAAATCTCGTCTATCCCTTCTATATTCGGGAGGCGATGTGATGCCCATCACGACGCCCAGCATCGACGATCGTCGCTACGACGACATCCTTGCCGAGATCCGCACGCGCATCCCACGCTATACGCCCGAATGGCGCGCCCAGTGGACCGACTTGAACGACAGCGATCCGGGCATGATCCTGGCACAGACGTTCGCGTGGCTTTCGGAGATGCTGTTGTTCCGCATGGAACAGGTGCCCGAGCTCCACTACCTCAAATTCCTCCAGCTGATCGGGATCGAGCTGCTGCCTGCGCTACCGGCTAGGGCCGAGGTCAGCTTCGCGGTCGAGGACGCGGTCACCACCCCCACGGTGATCGTGCCGCCGCGCTCCAGCGTCAGCGCCGCTGGCGAGGACGGAACCCCGGTTCTGTTCGAGACCGACGCGCCGCTGACCGCGATCACCGCCCAGCTTCGCGCCGTTCAGTCCTATGACGGCGCGAGCTACAACGACGCCAGCGCCAGCAACGCTGATCCGGCATCGAGCCTGTCGGGCATCTATCCCTTCGGCGAGGCCCCGCGCGAAGGCGGAGCGCTGCTGCTCGGCTTCGGTTTCCCGGACAGCTATCCCACACCCGATGTCTTCGCGCCGGTCTCGATCGACCTCGCCATCTTCGCGCGCGAGGCGGAATCGTCCAGGCTGATTCACCAGTGCGGCTCTGCCGAGACGCGCGCCTACGCCTCCGCAACGCTGGCATGGGAGGGGTTCGACGGCAGCGAATGGCAGCCGCTCGACGCGATCAACGACGAGACTCTGGCGCTCACCCGATCGGGCCATGTCGTCGTCCGCGTGCCCCCGGCCCTGGCGCTGCAGCGCGTCTATCTCGGCACCTATGATCCGATCGACCCGATCACCAAGCAGCCCCGCCCGCCTCTTTTCTGGATCAGGGCGCGGCTCGCGCGCAGCCAATATGAGATGGCGCCCGTGCTGGCGGCGATCCGCACCAATACGGTGCCCGTGCTTCAGGCGCAGACGGTGCGCGGGGAGGTGCTGGGCGGCACCAGCGGTGCGCGCAACCAGACGTGGCAGCTGGAAAACCGGCCGGTGCTGCGCAGCAGCCTTCGGATCGAGATCAACGAAGGGCCCGGCGACGCCGCCCGCCCCTGGGCGGTCGTGGACGATCTGTTCGGGGCAAGTCCGACCGACGAGCAGCTTGCCGTCAACTGGACGAGCGGCGAGATTCGCGCCGGCGACGGCGAGCGCGGCCAGATACCGGTAGCCAACGCCGGCGATCCCGACGCCAATGTCATCGCCGCCGAATATCGCTATGGCGGTGGGCTGCGCGGCAATGTCGCGGCGGGCGAGATCCGTAATCTGCTTACCCCGGTCGACGGCATAGACGGCGCCAAGACCACGAATCTGTTCGCCGCCTCGGGCGGCTCCGACGAGGAGCGGCTGGAGGAGGCCAAGGCGCGTGCCAGGCTGGCGTTGCGCGCGCGCGACCGCGCCGTCACTGCCGAGGATTTTGAGCTGCTCGCGCGCCAGGCGGGCAACGTCCGGCGTGCCAAGGCCCTGCCGCTCACCCATCCGCACTTCGCCGAGGTCAACGTGCCGGGCGTAGTGACCGTCATCATCGTGCCTGACTCCCGCTCGCCGCGGCCGCGGCCGTCCGACGGCCTGCTTCGCACGGTCTGCGCCTTCCTCGATGCGCGGCGGCTGCTCACCACCGAATTGTTCGTGATCGCGCCCCAATATGTCGAGGTGAGCATCGAGGCAGAGCTGATCGTCCGCGACGATGCAGATCCGGGCCGGGTGAAGGAAGCGGTGAACATGATGCTCGCCACCTATCTCGATCCGCTGCGCGGCGGCGACGACGGGCTCGGCTGGCCCTTCGGCGGCGCGATCCGCTATTCGAAGATCCTGCAGCGCATCTTCTCGGTCGACGGGGTCGACAGCATCCCGAGCGCCACCGTGATCCTTGACGGCGAGCGCCAGCCCGAATGCCGTGACGTACCGATTCCAGCGCTGGCGCTGGCCAGCACCGGACAGCACATGATCGTCGCTGCGGCCGCGCGCGAACTGGAGGAGCTGTGATGAACGCGCCGCTCGCCCCGTCGCGCCTGCTGCCGCTCCCGGCGCCGCCGCACGATCCCCTCTCGACGATGCTGTCGGGCCGGATCGGCAGCGCGCCGACGATCGGGTGGCGCGTCCATCGGCTTTCCAATGTCGATCTCCAGCATGGTGCGATGCTGCTCGCCCCGGCCCCGGCTGCGGCGCGCTGGCTCGGCGAGCCGAGCGGTAGCTTCGGCGGCCTGCGTCCGCCCGCCAACGTGGCGGTCAGCGCGAAGGGCGACGTGCTGCTGCTCGACCCCGCGACCGGCGAGATCCGCCACTTCGACCCTTGTGCCTGCGCCTTCGTCACCGTGCCCTGCGTCATCCGGCTTGCCACGCCGATCGGCGAGGCGGAGGCTGCTCTCGGACCGTCGCTCTTCGCCCCCCGGGATCGCCTGCTCGATCCGCAGGGCATCGCCATATGCGGCGCCGAGCTGTTCATCGCCGACCGCGGCCATCACCGTATCGTCCGCTTCAGCATCGACGGCTGGATTCCCCGCGGCATCACGCGGCTGCCCGCCGCAGAGCGCGCCGCGCTGGCGCCCGTGGACTGGCATCCCACGACGCTTGCCGTCGACGGGAAGGGCCAGCTGATCGTCACTGATCCGGTCAACGGCCGGCTCGACATCTTCGCCGCGGGCGGTCGCTGGCTGAGGCGGATAGCCGTGCCGGTCGGCACGACCCATATAGCGGTCGATTGCCGCGACCGCATAGTGGCGGTCGTCCAACGCACCTTCACGGCGGCGGTGGCAGGCAGCGTCAGCCCTGTCGCGATCGAGATCGATGCGGGCGTTGCCGAGCTGCAATGGCACGATCTCCAGCTCAGCCCGATGGGGTCGACTGCGAAGCTGGCCGTGGACGTCCATGCCGGCGACGAGCCATGGAGCGCGGTGCAGCTCAACGATCCGGCCAATGCGCTGTGGTCACCCTGGCTCGCCGCCGACGCGGTCAGTTCCGCGGTCACGCCGCTTCCGCTGGGCGGTCGCGCGGGCCGTCATCTGCGCATCCGCTTCCGTCCAGCTCCAGGCCATGTCGCCGCCCCGTTCATCGTCACGGCGACGGGCGCGCACGCCATCCGGATCAGCGAGACGGGCGTGGAGCCCGTCCTCCCGGGTCGCGCCGATCTCGCCGGCGACTTCGGCACGCCGCCGATCTGCGTCGACATGGACGGCCGCCTCCACCTGCCCTGCGACACGGGCGTCGAATGTTTCGACCGGCGCGGCCGGCGCTGCGCCGAGGGGGCGAATCAGAAGCACGACCGGTTCGAGCGCCAGGGCCGCTTCCTCTCCACCGCCATCGACTCGCGTATCGAGGGCTGCCCCTGGCATCGAATCGAGCTCCGTGGCGCGATCCCGCCCGACTGCTCGATCGAAGTGGCTGTCACCACCGCCGAACTCGAGCTCGACGGGGCCGAGCTGGACAGCCTGCCGGACCATGCCTGGACCGCGTGCGCGCCGGCCCGCGTCATGGAAAGGGGCCCTGACGCGCTGTTGCCCGACTGCACCTGGGATGCGCTGCTCACGCCGCCGCCTGGCCGCTATCTATGGGTGCGGCTGGTGCTGCGCGGGGACGGTCGCCAGACACCGTGCCTGTCGGCGGCGGTGATCGAATATCCGCGCATCAGCCTGCGTCGCTACCTGCCGGGCATCTTCGGGGCGGACCCGGCGGGCGCCGACTTCACCGATCGTTTCGCGGCGATCTTCGAGCGGACGCTGGGCACGATCGAGGGCCATCTCGACCGCTTCCCGCTCTATCTCGATCCGCTGTCGGCGCCGGCGCTGGGCCGCGACGGCCGGCCTGATTTCCTGTCCTGGCTGGGCAGCTGGATCGGCGTGGCCCTGTCGAAGGAATGGCCCGAGGCGCAGCGGCGGCACTTCATCAAACAGGTCGCCGGTAGCTATGCGCTGCTGGGCACGCCCGAGGGCTTTCGCCGACAGCTCCTGCTGCTGCTCGGCTTCGACGTGGCTTATGGCGAACGCTGCCTCGCCGAACGGCCGCAGCGGCGTTGCGTGGCCCCGCCGTGCAATTGCGCGCCCTGTCCGCCCTGCGAACCGGCCGAGCCGCCCCCGCTGCTGCTCGAGCATTTCAAGCTGCGCCGCTGGCTGCATCTCGGCAGGGGTCGGCTCGGCGCCGCGGCCGAGCTTTGGGGCCGGAAGATCGTCGGCCGCTCCGAACTGGGCGGCGGGCAGCCTCTATCCGGGCAGGCCCAGCTCGGCGTCACGGCGCTCGACGCCGTGCCGGATCCGCTACGCGACCCCTTCCACGTCTTCGCGCACAAGGTCAGCCTGTTCGTGCCTGCGCGAATCCGCGCGCATGCGCCATCGCGTCGCGCGCTGGAACAGCTCGTCGCGCGCGAGACGCCTGCGCATGTGCAGACCGATATCCGCTATGTCGAGCCGCGCTTCCGGGTCGGCGTCCAGGCGATGATCGGCCTCGACAGCGTCATCGCCCGTACCCCGCTGGGGGTTACGCTCGACGATGCGCGCCTGCGCCAGGGCACGATTTTGACCGGCCGGCCCCGCACCCCCGACCTCAGGGTCGGCGATGCGCGGCTTGGCACGACAACACGCCTCACATGACCCGGGGATCGAAAGGATAAGCGATGGCATCCTGCTGTACCCACGCGCCGGCCGAAAGCTGCCCGCAGTGCCAATTCGAGCCTTTCGTTCGCAACAACTATTTCACGGGCAAGCTGATGGGGGCGGCAGACTTCACCGCCGAGAGCTTCTACCATTCGGAGCGGATGCGACATCATAACATCCGCCTCCATGGGTCCGGCGTCGTGTGCGGCCTCAAGGTGCGCGAGCATCCGAGCCCCGCTTGCCGGACGCGCTATGTGGTGGTGGACGCGGGCAGTGCCCTCGATTGCTGCGGCCATGAGATATTGGTGCCCGAGTCGGAGATCCTCGACGTCGCCGAGCATCCGGCGGTGCTCGCCAAGGCAAATGACGGCCTGCTTCACACCCTTCAGATCGTGGCCTGCCATATCGAGTGCCCGACCGAGGAGGTGCCGGTCCTCTATGACGAGTGCGGCTGCGACGACACGCAGTGCGCGCCCAACCGCATCCTCGAATCCTATCGATTCGACGTGGTGGTCGATCCGGCTCTCGGCGACGGACTGGGCAGCACCGATGCGCTTGGCGCATTCACCCTGTCCAATCTGCACGCGGCGACGGGCTGGCTGGTCGCCGGAGCAGGTGGCAAGATCGCGATCGTCGATCCCGGCACGGCCAGTCAATCCGCCGCCGACATCGCGAAGCGCGTGTTCGTGCTCGACGTGCGCCATCGCAGTCTCGTCAGCGTCGACCTTCCCGCCAAGGCGCGTGCGATCGCCATGAGCGCAGACGGCGCGCGCTTCTATGTCGCGACCGACCCGTTCGGCGCTGCACCCGAATGCCAGATCCTGGTCTATGGGACGGCCGACGGGCAGCCTGTCGACCCGGTCGTGCCGGGCACGGCACGCATCGTTCCCGGCACCAGCGCCCCGAGCAGCATCGGGCTCGCCGCGTCCTCCAGCGCCACAGCTGCGCTGCTGGCGTTCGACACGGCAAGCGGCAAGGTCCATCCCTGGAAGGCCGAGGCGACCGCCGGCATCGAGGACGCCGCCAGCGGCGCGATCGCTTTCGTCATCGGCGCCAAGGGCTTCACCGCCACCGCCGACGGCAAGTTCCTGTTCGCCATCGACGCGGCCGGCAAGGTGCAGGTGCATGACGTGGCGGGAGCATCGACGGCGCCGCTGGCGGGGCTGCCCGCCACCGCCAAGCCCAATGCGCTCGCTCCCTTCATGCTGGGCGCCAAGGCGATGCTCGCGGTCAGCAGCGCGGACGAAAAGCGGGTCTACATCGTCGACCGCACCGCGGGCAGCGTCGCTGCGGCGATCGGCCTTGCCCAGCGCCCCCTTTTCCTGGGTATTACCGGGCCGGCCGCCTCTCCCTGGCTCACGGTATATGCGGAGGAAGCCGGACACGGCACCGTCCAATCGATCGCCCTTGCCCCGCTCGCCGCCGGCAATCCGCCGCTGGTCGGAGCGCCGCGCCGGGCGGGCGACGGCCCGCCGGGGGTGATCGTCGTCCATGGCGACGGGCAGGTCTCGACCGTCGATCCGGCCCGCTTCGCCGACAGCGACTGCGGGGACCTGGTCGATCTGCAGTCCCTGGGCTGCCCGGGATGCACGACATCGGAATGCGTGGTCCTGGCGACGCTCGCCAATTACCGGCTGGGCTTCGCGATGCTCGACGAGCCGGGCGCCGACGACGATCTCGCCAAGTCGATCAGCCGGCTCGACCATCGCGTCGGCCGCCATGTCCTGGCCAGCACCGCAACGCTCCAGGCATGGCTCGAATGTCTGCAGCTCAAGGGTGGGATTCCCGGGCCGAAGGGGGAGAAGGGCGACAAGGGCGATCCGGGACAGCCTGGGCAGCCCGGCCAACCCGGACAGCCCGGACAGCCGGGCGAGCCCGGAGAGCCCGGCCAACCTGGAGCGTCAGGTATCGTCGACGTCAGCCTGACGATGGGCGATTGCGAGACCGAACCGTCGGCGACGATCACCGACGGCAAGCTGGAGATCGTCCTGCCCAAATGCTGCGACGGCGACCTCACCCAGATCTGCTCGATCAACTGGCGCCATGCCGAGGAACATGACGTCCGCCGTGCGCGGATGGAGGAGCTGATCGTCGCCTTCACCGACGAGATCGACCCTGCCGACATCAACGAGCACAGCTTCATCGTCGAGACCCATAATCGCGTCTTGATCGAGAGGGAGAACGGGCTCGCCGTCGAATGCTGGTGCCAGCTGATCGGCGAATATCGCCCGGTCCGGCTCGAGTCGATCTGCAAGATCAGCACCGAGGACGGTAATGCGCCGGTCAACGCGATGGGGTTCCGGCCCTCGCCACAGATCCTGCCAGGCCGGCGCTACCGCATCCGCGTGATCGGCGACCTTATTCGCGACCGCAGGGGTCGCGCCGTCGACGCCAACCATCTTCCGAAATGGCTCCCGGGGCGGCCCACGGGCGATTGCATCGAGGGCGGCACCTTCCACAGCTGGTTCACAACCTCGAGATAGGAGACACGGCATGGCCACCGGCTACACGTCCGACTATGGCTTGCGCGACGGCGCCGGCACCGATCTCTGGTCTCGCGCCAGGCCGCGCCCCGATCCCTGTCCGGACACGTGCCAGCCGGCGTGTCCGGCCTGCGGCGGGCTCAAATGCCTCTGCCGCCCGCGCTTCTTTCCCGGCCAGCTGCTCACCGACGAGGATCTCAACCGGCTCGAGCAATATGTCGTCGACAAGAACCGGCTTCACAATCGCTATCTCCAGGGCTGGGGCGTGGCCTGCGGGCTGGAGGTGACCTGCGACGTCTGCGATTCGGGTCATGTCGTGGTGCGATCGGGCTATGCGCTGTCGCCGTGCGGCGACGACATCATCGTCTGCAACGACCAGACGGTCGATGTCTGCTCGCTGATCAACAGCTGCGAACCGCGCGAGCCGCTGTGCGAGAATCCCTATGACAATCCGCCGCGCGACTGCACCGGCGGCCAGCGAAAATGGGTGCTTGCCATCTGCTACGACGAGCGGCCGGTACGTGGCATCACGGCCCAGCTCGGCGCGGGCGATACGCCGGGCGGCGCGCGCTGCAAGTGCGGCGGCAGCAGCGGCTCCGGCTGTGGCTGCGGTTCGGGATGCGGCTGCTCCTCCTGCGGGGGCAAAAGCGCGGGCAATGAAAACTGCTCCTGCGGCAATGGCACGGCGCAACCCGCTGCGGACAAGCGCAAGGGCTACAAGCCCCAATGTGAGCCGACCCAGATATGCGAGGGCTCTCGCTTCATCGTCTATCCCGCGCCGAAGGAGACGCTCGTCGCTCCCCCTCCCGAGTCGATCCGCAACCCCGATCTCCTCTGGGCCTGGCTCTACGCCAATCGCGCGCGCTTCGGCCCGTTGATCGAACGACTGCTCTGCTGCCTACTGCGGGCGATGGAGCTGCGGCAGTCAATCCGCGAGGGAAAGCCGCTCGACCGCGCGTTCGCGCTCAGTGCCTATCGCGAATATGCCGACGCGCTTGCCGAGTTCGCGCAGGACTTCGCGATTCACCGCTGCGCCTTCGTCCAGCGCGCGCAGCAGCTCCAGACTACCGCAAGGGCGTTCAACTGGGACGCGGCCGAGTTCCGGACCAACGCCGCGCGCGCCGCCGCGCTCGCGGTCAACGTCGAGCAGCTCGACATGACCTGGGCGGAGATCGTCTCGGAATGCCTCTGCTCGGCATTGCTGCCGTCCTGCCCGGCGCCTGCCAACAGCAATTGCGTGCCGCTGGCCACGGTGACCATCAGCAACGGCGACTGCCGTATCGTCGAGATCTGCAACTGGTCGCAGCAAGCTGCTGATCACAGCTGGCCCACGCTGAGCTACTGGTTCTCCTGGTTGCCCTGGAATCGCGTGAAGGAATGGATTGCCGGCATCTGCTGCGGCCCCCACCGGGGTCAAGGGGCGCTTCGGATGATGGCGTTGCTGGTCGGCATCGTGTTTGCCAACATCCGGTCGCAGGCAACGCCGACCCCGGCGCCTACCCAGCCCGCGCCGGCCCAACCGGCGGGCGGGCGTCGCGCGGCTGCCAATGCCGGTCCGGCGCCCGGGACGATCCAGGAGGCATTCGGCGCCGATAATCTGCTCCTCCATCTGCTGGGCAACTTCGAAAAGCTGCGCAGCGAGGGCGCCGCCGCCAGCAGCGAGCCGGTGTGGACCGAGCTGGTCGCGCGCTTCGCCACAGCCTCGCCGGTCGCGACCGAGGTCGCGCCCGATCCCAAGCTCGCCGCGCTGACCGCGCGGCTCGATGCGGCCGAGCAGAAGCTCAAGAAGCAGGATGCCGAGATCGCCGTCCTGAAGCGGGGGAGGTAGGCATGGCCTCGGCTTTCGGCGAACGGCCGCGCTTCTACGAGGGCCAGTTCCTCAGCGCTGCCGACCTCTCAACACTGGTCGACTATATGCGCAGCAGTGAGGCGCGGCATGCGCTGGGCGGCCACAGCTGGGGCATTGCGATCGGCCTGCAGCTCACCGAACGGTCGAGCCCCGGCGCGCCCAAGCGAGTCGAAGTCACCCTGCAGCCGGGCTTCGCATGGGACGGCTTCGGGCGCCCGATCACCAATGCCCGCCCTACCCGCTTGCCCGAGGACCTGTTTGCCGACATCGCCTACAACCCCACGGTCGACGACGTCGCGGCGGGCGGAACTGGCCGGCTCGTCCAGGTCTGGCTGGCCTATAGTGAGATCAAGGGCCGCGACCCGGCGCCCGGCTTCGAAACCTGCGCGACCGACGATCAAGCGTCGCGGATCGACGAATCCTTCCGCTTTGAGATCGGCGCCCAGGCCGCGTCGCGCCAGCGCAGCCCGGTGGCGATCGGGCCGGTCAATGTGGATGCCGTCCAGGCGCTCAGCCGCTTCGATCCGGCGGCCCCCGCGGTATGGGATGGTTCGGTGCCGCATCAGGACTTTCCCCTCACCGGCAAGCCGCCACGCTGGCTCGTGCCGGTCGGCTATGTCCGCTGGATCGCGCGCGACGGGGCGCTCGGCTATTTCGCGGAACGCGAACTCGCCCCCGCAGACAAGGCGAGTGGACGCATCCGCGCCTTCCGCCGCTATATCGGCAGCGTCGCGGAATATATCGAGGCCGCGGACGGAGCGATCGTGCTGCACAGGCGCAGCGAGGATCCCACCGGTCCCCATCGCTTCGCCAATCTGCTCGCGGCGACGCTCGATCCGGCGGCGCTGCTCGACGATCTCGTTTGGGTAGAGGGCAATATCCGCATCGTCGGCGACGCGCGGCTGTGCGATGGCAGGATGATCTGGCGCGACGGCGACGGACGTGACCAGGGCACCGATTTCCATATCGCCCGCGGCGGCGACGACCCGGCCGTGCCGGCCCCGGGCAAGCGAGAGCTCCGCGTCACGATCGGCCCCGCCGCGCAGGCCGACAACCGGCTTGTCATCGGCCCGGAGCAACCGCCGGTGGCGCCGGCCGACAAGCCTATCGTCGCGCCGCATCTGGTCGTGGTCAGCAGCGGCGACATCGGTATCGGCCGGCGTGATCCCGAGGCCCGGCTGAACGTTGTCGGTGCGCGCATCCGGCTACAGGACTCGACCGCGGCCAATGCCCGCAAGCTGGACCTGACCAGCCAGGGCGGCGGCGTCGGCGTCGAATCGCCGACGAGTTCGCTCACGCTGCGCGCGTTCGGCCCGGCGCCGGCGAACCAGGTGCTGATCAACCCGGAGGCCAATGACGGCCGCGTCGGCATAAGGGTGAAGACGCCGCAACACGACATCGACGCCAAGGGCCACTCGATCAAGCTCGGCCTCGAGGAGGATGGCGGCGGCCAGCTGGTCCTTACCCATTCCGGCCCCAACAATCTGTTCATCGAAGCGCGCAACGCGGCAGGCACCGCGCCCGCCCCCGAACTGCGCTTCATCGGGCCGGGCGGCGCGAACCTGCCGCTCGCCTCGATGCGTGCCGACCTCACGCATGTCAGCAACCGGCTTGTGGTAGGACACGCCGCGCCCGGCCATGACGTCGACATCCGGGCGACCCGGATCAAGCTGGGGCTGGAAGCCAATGGAGGCGGCCAGCTCGTGCTGGTCAACAATGCCAACGACAACCGCATCTATCTCGAGGGCTTCAGCGCCGACGGCAATGGCCACGCCGCGGAGATGCTGATCACCGGCCGCTGGGCAACCACGCTGCCCCATTTCACCGTACGCGCGGCCACTGCCCAGTTCGACGGCAATGTCGGCATCGGAACCGGCACGCCTCTGGCGCCGCTCCACGTCGCCGGCGCCACCCTGCGTGTCGACGGTCCCGCCGGTCAGCAGGCGGTAATGGGTGCCGAGATCAATGGCGCGATCATGTTCGGCAGCCCCAATGCAGGGGTCAACTATGCGGACATGCGGCGGCTTTCCACCGGGTGGGACACGAGCAACGCCAATGCCTGGCTGACCGTTTACTGCCGCCAGGTCATCGAGGTGTCGGACGAGCGTGCGAAGGAGCGGGTGCGGCCGCTCGCCAATGCGCTAGACCGGGTGTCCCGGCTGCGCGGCGTCTCCTATCGGTTCCGCGGCGAGGAGAATGCGCCGGACGGCGATCGGATTGGCCTGATCGCGCAGGAGGTCCGCGCGATCGTGCCCGAGGCGGTCCCGGCCGACGAGCGCCGGCAGGGCGTAGCCTATTCGGCACTGGTCCCGCTGCTGATCGAAGCGATCAAGGATCTGAAGGGAGAGGTAGAGACCCTCCGCGCCGAGGTGGCAGAGCTCTCGAAGGCGGCAACGAACACAGCCGCCGGCCCGCGGCCCGTCGCGAAAAAACGCCCGGCGAGCAAGGCATGATGGAGGGCAGTCTCGCGATCGAGCGGGTAGAGCTCGGCTATCAGGCAGCGACGAGCTTCGACCGCTCCGGACGCATCAGCGCCCGGATCAGCGAGGCGATCGCCCGATCGCTGCCCGACGCCCTCGCCGCCGCCACACAGCGTGATGTCGATGGCGACGATCGCTATATCTTCATCGACCGGATCGATGTGAAATCCTCAGTCGCAGCGCATTGGAGCGATGACCGGATCGCGGGCCAGCTTGCTCAGTGCATCGCGCACGCGCTGTCCCGCCAGCTTGATGCGGGCGGCGCGCTGATCTTCCGCGACCGCACCGAATTCGTTGCCGCCTTTGCCGCCTCGGTAATCAACGACGGGACTTCGCGGCGCTGGTGGTTCGACGAGTTTGGCGGCCTCATGGCGCTACCCGTATCGATGCAGCTGAGGACCCTGATCCTCGGCGAGGGCGCGCTCGGCTTCGCGGCGCTCGCTCGACTCTCGCGGCCGCACCTCCATCGGCTCGTCACGGCGATCGAGCCCGCGGATCTCGCGCTTCTACTCGACGCGCTTCCGGACGAGCCGGGGCCGCCGGCTGCGGCAAGAAGGCTGCTGGACGCCGTCGATCCGGGCGACGGAGCGGCGCTCCCCACGGCCCAGCATGCCGAACTGGCGCTGCTGGTGCATCTCGTCCAGACCGGCGGAGGCCGGGCGAACCAGCGCAATCGCGCCGCGCTGCGGGTCATGCTCGCACTGTTCCAGGCGGCGCGGGCAGGCCTGCTGCCGCCTTCTTCGTCCGATCCTGCGATCACCCTCCGGCGGTGGATCGACGCCGTCAGTGACGATGGCGACGAGGCTTTGGCGCTGCTTCCCGACGAGCCGGACCAACTGGTCGAGGGCATAACAGGTCACCAAAGCTCCGCAACCGACGATCCGATCGCCGCCCACGAAGCGCCGGAGCTATTCGACTTCACCCGCTTCGGCGGCGCGTTGCTGCTTTGCGTGGTGCTGGTCCGCACCGGCTGGTGGCAGATATGGCAGGTCGCGCTTGGCCGTGCCCGCCCGCAGGAGGAGGCCGCCTCGCTGGCAGCAACGATCGCCCTCGGGGTCATTGCTCGCGCGCTCGATCCTCAGTCTGTCGCCGCGATCGAGGGCTGCTCGCCGCTGCGCCGGGCGATCGGGCCTGACGATTGGCGGGCGAATCCGTTGAGCTTTGCGGACCGGCGCCTGCTGGCCAAGGCGCTCGGCGACACCGATCCGGTGGCTCGGCGCGGGCTCGAAGGGAGGCTCCGCGCGCATGCCCGCGCCCTGATTGCCGCTTTCGCCGATCGGGTGCCAGGGTGCGAAGGTTCGTCGCCCGCCTATGTCCAAAGCCAGTTGCTTAGCCTCCCCGCCAGCGTCTCGGCCGATGGCTCGCAGGCGCGGCTGGGCCGGCCGCCGCTCGACGTGCTGCTCACCTTCTCGGGTCTCAAGCGCGCCTCGGTCGAGCTGCCGCACGGCCGACTGCTGTCGCTGTCGGCCGAGATGCTGCCATGATCCCCGCCTCGGAATTCCTGCGGCCCGAGCTCGAACGGCTCGACCAGCTGATCGGAACGGAAGTGCGCCGCATGCGGGCGCGCTACGAGCTGTCGCAGGACGAGTTGGGGGGGCTTCTTGTCACCGACGCCCAAGTCGATGCGCTGCTCGTTTCTACTCGCGGCGCCATCGACCGCAAGTCCCGCCCCGACATTGCCGCAGCACGAGCGGCGGACCAAGACTCGCGCTGGGCTTATGTCGCTCTCACCCTCGAGCTCGACGATGACGAGCGCGACCTGCTCCTCATCTGCGCAGCGCCCGAGCTGTTCGCCACCTATGAACCGATATACGCCTATCTCAACGACAATGCCGACCGGCGCTGGCCGACGATCGAGCTCGCGGTGCGGCTGCTGGCGCGTGACGAGGCTCACGCGCTTTTGCTGCGCGGTATGTTGCTGCCCGCCGGCAAGCTGCTGGCGACCGGAATGCTCGAGACCGTCGAGCAGAAGGGGCTCCCCAGGTCGCAGCGCCCCTTGCGGCTCGCGCCGCCGGTCGCCGACTGGCTTCGCGGGCTCGCCTATAGCGACGAGCGGCTCGTCGGCCTCGCCCGCTATGGCGCGTTGGAGCCGCGCATGCCCGACGCCGCGCTGCCGGCGGCACTGGCCGCGGTTCTGCCTGGCGTGACGCAGCGGCTGCGCGCGCGCGACACGATCCCGGTGGCGCTGATGGTGGGGGCATCGGCGGCGGAGGCACAACTTTATGCCGAGGAACTATTCGCGCGTGCAGAACGGCTGACGATCACTCTCAGCCTCGCTGCGCTCGCCCGTCACGCCACGCCCGCCGAGGCGCTGAAGGCGGCGACATTGCAGGCCAAACTGCTGGGCCTCGGCGTCATCCTCCTTTGCGACGAGCCGCCATCGCTCCAGCCCGACAATCCCGTGCCTTCGAACGCCGCCGCCCTGCGGGGCTTCATCCGCTCGCTCCACGCAGTGGCAATCGCGGCCGATCCGGCTGCCGATGCCGCCCCGATGCTCGGCAATCTGCCGCTGCTGAGAATCGAGCTGCCGCAGCTCCAGCCCGGGCAGCGGACGGCGTTGTGGGAGGCGCTGCTCGCCGAGAATCCGCGCTGCGCCGAAACCCCCGACCTGGCGCTGCTCGCTTCGGTAGCCGATCGCTTCGCGCTTTCTCCCGAGCGGGTTCTGCAAGCGGCCTCGTCCGCGGTCGAGCTGGCAGAACTCGAAGGAAAATCGTCGCCGGATCGGGGTCATCTTTACGCCGCGGCCCGCGCAGCTTCACAGGGCGGGACAGGACCAGGCACGTCGCTCGTCCGGACAAGCTATGGATGGGACGACCTGATCCTCTCCGCCGAGCTGGAGGACAGGCTGGAGGATATCATCGCCGCGATCGAGCGCCGCGCGCTGGTGCTTGACCAGTGGGGCATGGCGCGCCACACGGGCGGCGAGCGCGGCATCGCGATCATGTTCGCCGGCCCATCGGGCACCGGCAAGACGATGGCGGCCGCCGTGATGGCCGATCGCCTGCAGCTCGATCTGCACAAGATAAACATCGGCGCAATCATGTCCAAATATATCGGCGAAACCGAGAAGAACCTCGACGCCGCTTTCGAGGCGGCACGTGCCGCCAACGCATTGCTGTTCATCGACGAGGCCGACGCGCTGCTCGGCAAACGATCGGAAGCACGCAGCGCGCAGGACCGCTACGCCAATGTAGAGGTGGCGTATCTGCTCCAGAAGATGGAGACGTATGACGGCATCGTGATCATGGCCACCAATCTACCGCGCAACATCGACGATGCCTTTGCGCGGCGTGTCCAATATGTCGTCACCTTCCCCATTCCCGACATGGCGACCCGCGAACGGATGTGGCGCGGCATGCTGACCGACGAGATCCCTCACGACCAGCAGATCGACATCGCCTTCCTTGCCCGCCAGTTCGAGCTCACCGGCGGCGAGATCCGCAACGTCATGCTCGACGCCGCCTATCGCGCCGCCCGGTCGAGCGTACCGATCGATTTCGGCGATCTGCTGCAGGCGGTGGCGCGCCTCTACGCGAAGCGTGGCACCGTGCTGACTGCCGTCGACCTGCGCGAGCATTACCCCCTCCTTGCCGACGGTCGCAGGCGCAGCGCCGGATATGAACCGATGGGGTCGGCATGAGCGAACGGGCGCGGCTGCAGGTCCCCCGGCATCGTCCCTTCCAGCCCAGGGCCCCAGCGCCGGCGACCAACGCACATGAGCCGGCGGGCCCGGGCAATCAGTATGCGCTGGCCCGGCTTGGCCTGCGCGCGAAGCTGACCGTCAGCCAGCCATCCGATCCGGACGAGATGGAGGCCGATCGCGCTGCCGATGCCTTCGCGGGAGGACAGTCCGCGCCGCGGATCGGAGCCGCGCCAGGCGGCGGAGACCGCGTCCAGCGGCAATGTACGGACTGCGAGGAAACAGTGAAGCGCAAGCCGGCCGCCACCGGCCCCTCACCCGCCGCCGCAGCGCCGCGCTTGGATTCCGGCTCCGGAGCGCCGCTTCCGCGGAGCACGCGCACGCCCTATGAGCGGTTCTTTGGCGCGGACCTGAGCGGGGTGCGCATCCATAATGACGGCTCGGCCAACGCTGCAGCCGCCGGCTTCCAGGCCAAGGCATTTGCCCGCGGCCCGAACATCTATTTCGGCAGCGGCCATTACAACCCGGACAGCTCCGACGGACGCCGGCTACTGGCGCATGAGCTGACCCACACGCTCCAGCCCGCCCTGCCCACCCAGGTCCGGCGCGAGCCCCAGGCCGGCGCGCTTCCCGCCAATGCCGAGGCCAACGACGTGGCGCGTACCATCGCCGCCCTGCTTCTGGCCAACGATGTAGGGGGCGCGGTGTCACGGTTGCGCGGGCGCAGCATCGTCGAGCTGAAGGCGATGCGCCAGACCATTCACGACACCAATGGGCTGTGGATCGAGGAATGGCTGGTCGGGCGGATGGCGAAGTCTGATCGCGACAAGTCGCTGATCATAGGGGTCGGATCGCTGCTGACCCCAAGCGTAGTGCCGCTCGCCGTACCTGTCGCAAAGCAGCTAGGCTGGACGGATCCCGCAGCGGGGGGCACCGCTGAGGAAGGGCTTCGCTGGCTGTGGCCGGCCCTGCCGCTCGTCAGCAAGCTGCTTGTCTACGATCAAGGCTATCGCGAGATCGAGCAGGCCCAGCTCGACGTCATCCGCAGCTCGAGCCGCGACGCCCGCGACGAGGCCTGGAACAATGCGGCCGAGAAAGCGCGTCTGCTCAAGATCTTCGAGAAGATGGACGCGCGCGAGGAATATAAGGCGCGCCTGCTGTTCGACGACAAGAGCCAGGGCCTCATGGACATCGCCGACCGCATGATCATACGCGAGGCGAAGGACGGTCTCTACGATGCCTTCCTCCTGATGCCGCCGCTGGTCCGCAAGAATTATTTCAACGACCATTGGGCGGATCTGCGCCGCCTGCTCGGAAATGACGAGCTGCGCCTGATCGAGTCGATGGTGCGGGTGGTCAGCAAGGGCAAGGAGAGCTTCGGCGGCAGCGAGGTCGATGCGCTGATCGCGCGACTGCGGCTGGCTACCGAGGATCGCAGCGACGACATGGACGCGGTGCAGTCGACCGTAGACCGCGCGGTCGCGCTCCTCAAGGAAAGGCGCGAGCTCCAGAAGAAACGCCATGGCGGCAAGCTCAACGAGGAGGAACTGACCGAGGTCGACCGGCGGCTCGACGAACTTCGTGGCCTCGACCGGCTGTTCGAGATGCACCGGGACGAGGACGGGAAGCTCATAAAGAACAGCTTCATGCGCCTGCTGTCGGACGCGCGCGACGATCCCGACGGCTTCCTCACCGACGCGCAGCGCTTCGCCGAATTCGCCCCTACCGGCGCACATGCCCGCAACCTCGCCTTCCAGATCGCCAAGCAGCGCATCCTGCTCGCCGGTTCGGATCTGGAGCGAATCCGCGCGATCATTTATTCGACCAGCGCGCCCGCCGTCGAGGCGAAGCCCGGCGAGACCAAGGTGCAGGCCGAGCTCGCCCAATGGCAGGCCAATGTCCAGCTGCGCAAGGACCTGTTGGACGATCCACAGGTGATCAGCGTCGTCCGCGGGCTCAAACCCTCGGAGCAACGGCAGGTGATGGGTGCCGTCAGCGGCGACGAATTCGATGCCACGCTGTACCAGGTCAACGAGGCAAATCGAAACGCGCAGTGGGCGCAGCTCTTCACCCTCGTGCTGCGCATCGCCCGCAACGACGCCTGGCGATCGCGCTACGACGCGCGACGGGGCGAATTCTTCGGCACCCATAGCTGGATCTTCGGAGATCAGCGCAAGATCGTCGAAGCGATCCTGCGCGATCAAAAGCTGCCGCTCGACCTGCTGCTAGAATTCGGCAATCCCGAACTGCTCAAGGTCGTGCTCGACGAGATGCCCGAGCAGCAGCGCGCGCGCCTCCGCAAGGGCTGGGCGCTGTCGAAGAAGCTGGTCTCGGGCGAGCTGAAGGACGACGATAAGACGGCGCTCGCCGAGTTCGAGGCGTTCATCGCCAAGCTGCGCGGCTCGCATGGCGATGTGGGCGATTATGAAACCGTGCTTGGAGCCGCGCTGGGCGCCGCGCCGAGCACGGAGGAGATGGCGACAGGCGAAGGACGCTATGCCGCCGCCGCGCAAATGTGGGAGCGGATCGAGGCCCGCACGGGACTCGCCCGCGGCGCCTCCGCCTCGTTCACCGAAAGCGACGAGACCATGGAGGCGGCCGCCCGGGAGTTCGCCGGGCAATGGCTGCAGCTCAAGAACCGCGATCCGCGCCAGATCACGACGATCGAGCTGGCCGCGCTGACCGCGCTGTTCCACCGCTTTTCCGGCCGGGCGGAGGAGTTCGCCGCCGACAGCAACAAGATCGGGGAGCTCGCGTCGATGGTCGCGGCGACGGTCGCCGGGATCATCGTGGTCGTAGCCACTGGGGGCGCCGCTACGCCGGCCGTGATCGCGCTGGCGGCGGCGTCGGGCGCAAGCGCACGAGTCGTCACCCGCGAGATGTTCGGCGCCGACTATTATAATGCGCTGAGCGACAAGGGTGCGCGCGATGCGCTGCTCGGCGCGATGGACGGCGCGCTCGCGGTGGTCAGCAGCGGTCTCGCCGCGAAGGGCGTCGAACTGGCCGGTCTGGGCGGCAAGGCATTGACCTCGGGCGCCGCGCGGATCGCAGGGACGGTGGCCGAGCAGGCCTCCCAGCCGCTGGCGCGCCGGGTGGCCGCCGGCGCGGTGGAGGCCGCGATCGACGGGCTGCTATCCGGCGCCGCGTCGGAGGCCTTCGGCGCCTTCCTCGACGACGCTACGTGGCGACGCGGGATTCTCGATGGCCTAGTCCGGGTGGGCCAGGCGGCTTTGGTGGGCGGCCTCACCGGCCTCGCTACCGGCGGATTGATAGGCGCTGCGGCTCCGGTCGTCGGCGCGGGCGCCAAGCGGCTGTGGCAGGCGGTGGCGGGCCAAAGCCTGGAGCGCACATTGGAGAAGGCGGGTCGAGGCGAAGTGCTCGCGGCGGCCCGAAAGGCCGCGCGCGAGGGCGAGGTCGAGCAGGCGAACAAGCTGTCCCGCGAGCTGGAGGAGCATCTGGCGCCCGAAGAGGTGCTGGCCCTGCGCCGCGAGCTCAACGATTCGCTGCGCGAACGGCTCGGCCGCCCGCCGGGCACCGCCACGCCCAAAGACGACGCACAGCGCAAACTGCTCGAGGAGAGCGGCCATCACGACGTGCCGCCCAGTGCCGCGCACCAGGAGGCGGAGCTCGATCTCGTCGCGCGCAGCGATCCGCAACCCAGTTCGCAGCCCGGCTATATCGACGAGGTCGACCTCGGCAACGGCCATAGCTGGAAGCGCCAGGCCGATGGGAGCTGGTGCCGCTTTTCGGAGAAGCCGAACCTCTGCGCGCTCGTCCCCAAGGCCAAGAAGATGAACGCCACCGAGCGACAGCTCGCGGAGGCGGCCTTCTACCGGCTCGAGGAGATCCGGGCGAACCTGCGCGCGGCCCGTGAGATCGCCGACCAATATCCGGGCATCGTCACAAGCTGCGGAAGCCGCCGCCCCGCCGGACGCCCAACCTGGACGCGCTGACCGCGCAGGAGAAGGAGATATTGTCGCAGGTCTTCCCGTCCAAAGAGTTGGAGGAACTCACCCTCGCCGACGTTACCCGCTCGCTCCAGCCGAACCGGGCGTCCGGCCTGTCGCTGCCGGAGATCGAATATCACCGGCTGCTCCAGGCCGAAGAGGCGGCGATCCTCAAGCTGCGCGAATCCTCTCAGCCGCTCTACGACAAGCTGCGGGCCGCCTCGCCCCGCCAGAAGGTGCGCGACGCGGTAATCAAGAAGGCGGAGGGGCTCGATCAGGTGAGCGGCGCAAAGCCGATATCCGGCGAGCTCGACGCCGATCATGTGGTGCCACTGCGCCAAATCTACGACATGCCGGGCTTCAAGGATCTCGACTGGGACGATCAGGTCGCCATCGCCAACGACCTGCGCAACTTCAGAGGAGTCGACAGCAGCGTCAACCGCTCGCGCCAGGCCTCGTCCTGGTACGACAATTTCCCGATGCGCGGCACCTATTCGAGCGAGGCGATCGCCGCCATACAGAAGGAAGAGGACAGGATCCGCGGTATCCTGAAGGGCGAGATCGAAGAACGGCTGAAAAATGCCCCCAAGAAGGCCCGGAAGTGAAGCGATTCGAACATATCATCGGTGGCCAGCCCGTCTTTGCCATGGCGGAGCCCAGCCAGGCGGCGCTGGTCGACGATGTCTGGGCGCTCGCCGGACAGCTCGCGCAGTGCGAACCGCTACGCCCGGGCATGCGCTTGCGCATCGGCTGGACGATGCTCACCGCCGAGCGCGACGGCGACGGGCTGATGCTGTGCGAACCCGACTTCGACGGCGATCCCCTTACGCAGACGCGGCCAAGAATCGACGTGTCGCTCGACGTCATGGCGCAGCAGGCGGCCTTCGCCCATGCCCGGCAGGTCGAGCCGCTCGACACCCGCTTCGACCAAATCCTGATCGTCGGGCGCGGCGCCCTCGCCAGGCCCGACATCCAGGCCTTCCGCGATCCGCCGGATGGGACCGACAGCGGCTGGAGCGTGACCGAGCTCGGCGCCGAGCCCTCGGAGGACCCCGATGCCTTCGAGACGCTCGCGGTGCATAGGCTGCTGCGCCTCCGGCCGGCGCTGCTGTCGCTGCTGATCCTTCCCCCCGGCTATGGCCTGATACTTGAAGCCGGCAAAGCGCCGCTCGTTCTGTCTCCGGATGCAGCCGGGCAATAGGGGGTTCGCGGCGGTGCGAACAGGCAGCGCGACACCTTTTCTCGGGACGAAGAAATCGCGCACCTGTGCAAGATGCCCATCTTTCCGGCCGGTGCCCTCACCGCTACTCCCCCGATTCGAATCTGCGGTTTTCGCCGCAATGCCAGAGGCGCAGAATGAAGATGGTCGCGACCGCGATCTCGTAGCGCGGCACTGTCACATTGACGTGGCGAGGGCGATGGTTGGCCGATAGTGACTGCTGATGCCGGTTTCCTATGCCCGCCACCGCTTTCCAACCGACGTCATTCGGCATGCTGTCTGGTTATATCTGCGGTTCACGCTGAGCTACCGGGATGTCGAGGACCTTCTCGCCGAACGCGGACTCGACATCATTTATGAGACCGTGCGCCGCTGGGCCGGCAAGTTCGGCAACGCCTTTGCGAGAGAACTCCGCCGCGGGAAGCCATCACCTCGCTGGCACCTCGACGAGATGGTGGTACGGATCGGCGGCGAGCTCTGTACCTGTGGCGAGCGGATGATGACGAAGGAGAAGTGCTCGATCTCCTGGTCCAACGTCGCCGCGATCGGAGTGCCGCCATTCGATTTATGCGCAAACTGCTGAGGAAAACCAGCATGGTTCCCGAAATTCTTGTGACGGACAAGCTGCGCTCCTATGGGGCGGCATTCCGCGAGCTCGGCCAGACGGCGCGCCATGTGCAGGGGCTGCGCATGAACCACAGAGCCGAGAATTCTCACCAGCTGGTCCGACGACGCGAGCGCAAGATGCAGCGCTTCAAATAGGCCGCATCCGCCCAACGCTTCCTTTCAGATCACGCCGCCGTCCACAACCACTTCAACACTCAGCGTCATCTGATCTCCCGTCGCACACTGCGCATCTATCGCGCTCATGCGATGGCCACATGGCAGATTATGACAGCGGCCGCCTGAGACCGGCGGGGACTGTCGACCCAGGCGCCCATTGTACGATAATGTGACAACACCAGAGCGGCTCACGAAATCGCACCCGCATCCTTCAGGGTGGTTATCCTGTCCCAGTCGATGCCGAGCTCGAGAAGGACGCTCTCCGTGTGCTCGAAAGCGTGGGGAGCGCGCGTTGTCGACGTCGACGTGTGGGCGAACTGGACGGGACCCCGCACAAACTGCTTCGACATGCCCTCCTCTGCGTCCACCTTCAGCAGCAGGTCGTTGGCCAATGCCTGCTGATCTGCAATGATCTCCTGTAGGTCCTGAACAGGAGCCCATTGGCCGTCAAATGTCTTCAGGCGCTCTTTCCAATCCGCCAGCGACCGGGTGCGGAATGTCTCCAAAAGGATGTCCGACGCGGCATCGGCATTCTCGAAAAGATGAGCGGCATCACAGAAGCGCGGGTCATCGGCGAGCGAGGGTCGCCCGATGTGCTCAAAGAGGCTGCGGATATGGGGATCAGGCTGCAGGATATGGAGTAAAACCGCGCGCCTGTCCGCGGTCGTGTACCAGCCGATAAACGGATTGATCCACACTCTCCCGGGCTGCGGAATTGAGGGGCGAGGCACCGCGCCTGACGCCGCGATGCAGTTCAAGGCTGCTGATGTCGCCCAGCAAGCGCTGCTCAGAAGCGAAACATCAACATCCAGGGCCTCCCCTGTCTGTGCGCGATGAAACAGCGCCGCCGAGATTCCGCCCGCCAAGTTCATCGCGCTTATCGCGTCTCCGAGCGGTCCCTGCAGGGTGATCGGGACATCATAGTCCTCGGGCGTCAGGCTTTGGGCAACGCCGCTATAGGCCCAGAACACGGTTCCGTCAAAACCGCCCCGTTCCCGTTCCGGCCCCTTGTCTCCATAAGCCGAAGCTCGCGCATAGACGATTTGCGGATTTACGGCTCGGAGATCCTCCAACTCGACGCCTAGCTTGCGCCTTACGCTCGGCAGATGATTGGTTATGAAGACGTCTGACGTTTTCGCGAGTTCGAGCAATAATGCTCGACCTTCAGGATGAGACACGTCCAGCCCGATACTTCGCTTCCCGCGGTTGTAACCTTCGAATAACGGACTACCAGCGTTCTTAGGGACGCCACCCCAGCGTATTTGTCGGTAGGAATCGCCACGATTGTGGCGTTCAATTTTTATGACATCTGCTCCCCAATCGGACAACAACGAAGCTGCGGCCGGTGCGAACACGAATTCCGCGAACTCGAGAACTCTTATGCCTTTCATTACTTGCGTCATGTTTTCGCTTCCCGCATTATGAGATCATTTTCGACCGCGCGAGCCGCCATCACGACCGCGCAAGGCAGTTGTTGTACCTACTCCGGATTCCGAACTTCTTTAGCATGACTTGGCAAAGATTGACATTTCGCGCCGTTTCCTCACCTTAATGTTGCACTGCCCGGTGCTGGCGGCGCAGGGCACTTCTACAAGTTGAGACGATTGACCCCTAGCCTCCGGACAGTAAGTTGCCAAAAAACATATACCACGCCGCCAGCAGCGGGTGGGTCCCGCCTACCGCAACTGCGCATCTGCGATCGCGCCCACCGCGGTAAGCCGATCAATCATCGCTTCACTGATCCCCCAATCTCTCAGCGCTGTCTGATTTTGAGCGCCAATATCCGGCGGTGGGCTCTGAATGCAGCCGGGCGTCTTCGAGAAGCGTGGCGCAGGTGCCGGCTGCATGACACCCTGCACATTGACAAAGGTATTGCGCGCAAGATTATGCGGGTGACGGGGAGCTTCGTCGAGATTCAGCACCGGGGCGAAACAGCTGTCCGTGCCTTCCAGAAGCTCGCACCATTGGTCCCGATCCTTTGTCCGGAATACCGCCGCCAGCTTTTCGCGCAACGCAGGCCAGGCGGATCGGTCCATCTGCCTCGCGAATTCGGGATCCTCGACTCCCGCTTTATCCAGCAGCAATGCATAAAATTGTGGTTCAATACAGGCAATCGAGATCCAGTTGCCGTCTGAACATCGATAAGTGTCGTAAAAATGGGCGCCCCCGTCCAGCAGGTTGGACTCACGCTCACCCGTCCAATCGCCTGAAGCGGCTAATCCGTAGAACATGGCCATCAGGGAGGCTGCGCCGTCACTCATCGCACAATCGACGACCTGACCCTCCCCCGTCTTGCGGGCATGGATAATGCCGGCCATGAGGCCGAACGCAAGATAAAGAGCGCCTCCGCCGAAGTCGCCGATGAGGTTGAGCGGGGGGATGGGCTTGTCGCGCACACCGATGGTGTGGAGTGCTCCGGAAATCGCAATGAAGTTCTGATCATGGCCCGCCGCCATCGCATAGGGCCCGGTCTGCCCCCAACCCGTCATGCGCCCATAGACAAGCTTCGGGTTGCGCTCGAGGACGGCCTCGGGGCCTAGTCCCAGCCGCTCCATCACGCCTGGACGATAGCCTTCGATCAGGGCGTCGGCTGAACCGGCAAGCTGGAGACAGGTCTCAACGCTTTCAGGGTGCTTGAGATCGAGCACGACCGATTTTCGACCCCGCTCGAGAATGTTGAACCTGGAGGAAGGCGGCGCGGACTTCCGATCAATGCGAATGACATCGGCCCCAAGGTCGGACAGCAACATCCCACAGAATGGGCCCGGCCCGATTCCGGCGAATTCCAGGATATTCATGCCATTAAGCGGTCCGTGCGACATCAGGTCTCCCGTCTCGTCTCAGGCATGCTGCGCCCGAACAGCTGCGGCATCACCGGTTGGACGCTGGCATATCCCGCAGGAGCCGAAGATTGCCGCGACGCTTGTCGACACTCGCCGCCCTGCGTCCCGTGTGAAATCGGCTCATGGCTTCTGCGGTCTAGAAAGGCTCGCCCGCGAAGTAGCGACGCGGGTTCTCTTTGAGCAACGCATCGAGAAGTTCAGACTCCACCCCAGCATCCTTTAACGCGGGCATGATCGTGCGTTCGAAATGAAGGGGATGATGCTTCAATGGGTCTAGAGGAAAATATTCCATAAAGGCGCCACCTCGCATGCACCAGACGCTGTCCTGCGACACGATCAGCTGGCGGCCTGCACCCTTATGCATGAGCTTGAGCATGGCCTCGATACGGCTCTCGTCCGAGCATATCATTTCGATTCCGAAACGGTCAAAGCCGACATAGGCGCCAGCTTCGACCAAGCCCATGTGATAGGCGTGATCGCTCGTCCCACAGCAATGACCGACGATGATCCGATTGGGCGCAACCCCTAGCGATGTGAGATATTTCACCTGCACATCGCCGAGAATGGCGTCGGTATGGGTGGTTATCGGCACGCCGGTGGCGATGGAGGCCTTGGCGCCGGCCTCGAACACTTTGCTCTCATAGTCTGACATCGGCGGCTGACCGGTTGCCAGTTTGATAATGCCGGGTTTGATCCCTGTCTGCCCGGCGCCATCCGTGATTTCGCCGATCATCACGTCGGCCATGCGATCAACAAAGTGTGGATCAACTTGCGACTTGGCGCGCCAATAACCGTTGATGCCCTCCGTCTCGGTATAGAAGCCGGTAGCGCAGATGATGTTGAAACCGGTCCGTGCGGCAACTTCGCCCAGCACATCCACGTCGCGACCCACATCATTCGGGCAGGGGTCGACCAGCGTGCGGTAGCCGGCCGCTTTCAACTCCTCGATATGATCGACGCAAATGGCGATTTCGTCCTCCGGTGAAAATTTGCGTTCGCGATCGAACTCCCATCCGCCAAAGCCTATAATCAGATGTTCGTGCATCAGCGTCTTGCCGAGCTCGTTCACGTCGATGGGACCATTAACCGTCGAGATTTTCATAGTTCACCTCTTCAAGGCTGCGGCAGACGAGGTCCAGACGCATCGCGCTCTACTTCTGCGGCAACTCACCAGGGCCCAACCGCATCGCGCCATCCAGGCGAATTACTTCGCCATTGAGAAACGGATTCTCAATGATATGGATCGCGAGTTGAGCAAATTCCTCAACGGCCCCGACCCTCCGTGGATGCGGCACCTGTGCCTCGAAGGTGGCTCTGAGGTCCTTCGGCATCTGCAGGAAACCAGGGGTAGCGAAAGGACCCGGCGAGATGGTCACCACCCGGACCTGCAGGTGGGCAAGTTCACGGGCCAGCGGCAAGGTCATACCCAGGACGCCCGCCTTGGCCGCCGCATAAGCGGACTGGCCGATCTGGCCGTCCGAGCCCGCTGCCGACCCGGTGTTGATGATTACGCCACGCTCCTCTCCGACCGGCTCGACGGAGCTGAGCCGCGCGGCGAATTTGCTAAGCACGTTGAAGGTCGCGCCAAGGTTGAAATCGACTGCGCGCCGAAACGTCTCAAGCGGGTGAGGAACGCCGCCCTGCCCGACGAGCGGCTGTGAAACCGACAGGGTCGCGGCGTTGACCAGAATTCGCGCCACGCCGTGATGCCGCTCAGCCTGCAGAATCGCGTCCGCGACCTGATCGTCATCGGTGATGTCTGTTGCGAAAAACCGGCCGCCGATCTCGCGCGCCACGGCCTGGCCCTGTTCGTCCTGGTCGAGGATCGCCACCCGGGCCCCAAGGTGCGCGAGCGCACGCGCGACCGCTGCGCCCAGCCCAGTCGCCCCTCCGCTCACCAGCGCCGACAAGGAATCTATTTTCATGCCTCACCTCCTAGAGCCCGCGACGATTTGGAAGAAAACGCGGGCGATTTGGGGAAATCTACATCAATAGGTAAAGCTGAGATCGATCCCGAAGCTGGGGGCGGGTTGATAGATGACCGCGCCGCTGAAAACCCCAAGAATCTGCGAAGTAACCGGTTTATCATTGTCTGTGAGATTTCGGCCCCACAGGGCAATTTCTCCGCGGCCCTGGCCGATTTTGACGTCACTCAGCGCGAGCCGGCCGTTCACAATCCAATTCGCCGGCACGAACTGCATGCGCTGGAAACTTTCCGGAAGGCGATTTGGAACTTCATCCATACGCT
>Ga0207668_10000091_pt1 | contig 66830 bp, 57 predicted proteins | sample KBSS43metaG_FD_184323 | JGI IMG/M metagenome (GOLD analysis project Ga0207668, IMG submission 184323) | Switchgrass rhizosphere microbial communities from Kellogg Biological Station, Michigan, USA - KBS S4-3 metaG (SPAdes) (version 2) | ecosystem: Host-associated > Plants > Roots > Rhizosphere...
CGCTGAACGTGTCCGCCCCTGCGCCGCCGGTCAGCGTGTTCGCGCCGGCACCGCCAGTGAGAACATTATTGGCGGCATTGCCAATGATCACATCGTTGCCGCTGCCGCCGATCGCATTTTCAATCACGACCCCGCGCGCAATGCTGACGTTGCCGCGGCCGGTCCCGACATTCGAGAATGTCTCGGCGTTGAGATTGATCAGCTGGCTTTGGCCGAACCCCGAATAATTGAGCGTGTCGATCCCGCCCGAATCGAAGACGGTATAGGACACCACCTGGCCGGCCACCGCCGTGTAGACGTCGCGGCCGCTGTTGTTATTGAAGCCGTAGGTCGTGTCGCCGGTGCGGGTCGTCGTCGACAGGCCATAGAGGTTGCCCATCGCGATGATGTCGGCCTGCTGCGGGCTGACGATATTGTTGTTGGTGAAGCCGAGCCCGGAATAATAGCTGCTCTCGCCATTATCGAAGTAGGACATGATGCTGACGGCGGCACCGTCGTTCAGCCACATCGCTTCATACGGGTAGCGGGAAAAGGCCGTCCCGCCATTATAGTCGCCCGCATGGCCCAGCCCGAGTGCGTGCGCGATCTCGTGCAGATAGGTGTGGAGGTTGAGCCGGCTCGGCGCGACATTGACCGTCGCGGAACTGGTGATGCCATTGGCCCACTCCGCAGTGGAAAAAGCGCCGGTGCCTTCATCGGCCTGGCCGAAGACGATTTGCCCGCCGCTCGACACCTCCTGAAACGTGACTCCGATGATGTCCGTCCACAGCGCCAGCGCCTGCCGGGCAACGGCGACGCCGGAGGCATCGATGCCGGTGAGGTTGACGGTGATCGTCCCGCCTTGCGTGACATCGAAATGGTGGGAGTCGCCATTCCAATATCCCTGCGTCAGTTGGTTGGCGATATCGTCGATCGTGCCGAGCGGCGGCGGCGTGTAGGTCGTGACGCTGAGCTGATAGGTTCCCGTCTGGTTATTGGGCGCGCTGCCGACATCGATGAAATAGATCCCGGTGTAGGTCGCGGCGAAACCGACGAAGGAGTTGAGGCCGTCGCCCCAATCGTCGTTCTGGTAGAGGATGGCGCCGCTCGCGTCGCGGATGCGAACGATCGGGTCGGCAAGCGTCAGTCCATCGATGAAGACGCTGATCGCCTGGCCGGCCGTCAGCTGGATCCGGAACCAGTCGGTATCGCCCGCGAGCTCGAGCGAGTTGCTGACCGAGCCACCGACGGTGACCGTTGCAGTCGTACTCAAGCCGCCGGGAATGTCGACCACGCTACCCTCCGCTCGCCAGGTCAGCGAACCGACGGCCAGTGTGACTGATCAAGCTCCGACCCGCAACGGATCGTGGACAAGCGTGCGTTACGGTTCGGCGGGCGACGCGCCGCCAACCTCAGTTCTTGATCTTCCGTATCCTAAACCAGCCAGTCGGGATGTGGCGGCTGGATGTGCCAGTCGGTGGGGTTGCCGACGGCGGTGGGGTTGCTGGTGAAGTTACCATTGGTAACATTCATCTTGCATTCACGCTACAAATGTAGCACTCTACAAATGTAGCACTCTACAAATGTAGCGCGGCGAGTCGGCCGCCCAGAAGGAATGCAGATGCTGAGCAAAATCCCGCCGCGCGAACGCCAGATCGTGGACATTCTCTATGAACGGGGCCCCCTACCCGTCGCGGACATCTGCGACGCGCTCCCCGACCAGCTGAGCGGCTCGGCAGTGCGCGCGATGCTCAAGCGTCTCGAGGACAAGGGCTATGTCCAGCGCACCGATTCGGACCGCGGCTACCTCTACAGCCCCGCCGTGTCGGAAACTGCGGCGAAGAAATCGGCATTGAGCGATGTCGTCAGGACCTTCTTCAACGGTTCGCCGGCGAGCGCGGCCTCCGCCCTCCTCGGCATGTCCGACAAGATCGACCGGGATGAGCTCGATGCGCTCGAGGCGATGATCGCCCGCGCCCGCCAGGCCAAGGAGGGCAAATAATGCAGGTCCTGATCGCCATTGCGCTCAAGTCACTGCTGATTGCCGGCCTTGCCGTCGGGCTGTTGGCACTGATGAAGAATCGCTCGGCAGCCGAACGGTCGTGGGTCGCCCACATGGGCCTGCTAGCGCTGGTGGTCCTGGCGTTCGCGCCGCTGGTCCTACCGAGCCTGAATGTCGAAGTTGCGGCCCTGTCGGCCCCGGCCGAAGGTCCGGTGGCGGGCCAGACAACGCCAACTGCAACGGCCGCGCCGGCTACACCGGCCGCGACGCCCGCGGCGAGCACCCCTGCCCCGGCCCTGTCCGGTTTCTCGCTGACGCCCGCTGCGGCGGCGACGGCAATCTACGCGCTGCCGGCGGCGATCCTGTTGCTGATTACCTTCCTTGCCATTGCCCGGCTGGTCACGTTGCGCGCTCGCGCCGACGTCCTGATCGACGGTCACTGGCTGACCGCCCTTGCCCGCGCCCAGAAGCGCATGGGGTTCAAGCATGGCACCGCGTTGCTCACCAGCAACGCACTCGGCTCGCCGATCAGTTGGGGCCTGATGCGGCCGGTGATCCTGCTCAACAACCGCGCGGTCGAAGCGTCCGCCGAAGCCGAGGCAATCATCGCCCACGAGCTAGCGCACGTCGCGCGGATGGACTGGGTCAAGCTGTTGCTCGCCCGCGTCGCCACCGCTTTGTTCTGGTTCAACCCGTTCGTCTGGATCCTGGCCCGTGAAGCGCACCAGCTGCGCGAGGAAGCGGCCGACGACGCGGTGCTCGCCGCCGACATCACCGACACCGATTATGCGCAGCTGCTGGTCGGCGTCGCGCGCCACGAATGCCCCGGCCTGCTGCTTGGCGCGCACGGCGTCGCCCCTTCGCAGAGCTCGCTTTCCCGCCGCGTCGCTCGCGTGCTCGACGGCAAGTCGGTGCGCGGCCCGGTCGCGCGTTCGTTCGGCCTTGGCGTGTTCGTCGGCGCAGCGTTGGTCGCCGCTCCCCTGGCAGCGCTGACTCTGACGCCGAAGCAGACGCCGGCCGAAAAGCAGGCGCTCGCGGTGAGCAAGGCCGACACGAGCAAGCCTTATTACGCGCCCGTGCCGCCACCGTCCGACCTCGGGCACGTCATCGCCCAGGGCGTTGCGACCTCGGTCAAGACCGCGTCTGCCGTCATTGACCCGGACGAGCCGGACTTGGTCGTCGATCCGGCGGAGATCGCCGAGGCTCGAGCTGAGGCAGCGCGCGACCTGGCCCGCGATCGCGCCGAGGCCGCGGCTGACATGGCGCGCGAAACCGGCCGCAACATGCGCGACATGGCGAGAGACTTGAAGCAGCATGGTGGCGCCGTTCGCGGCTCGCTCAACATCACGCCCGAATATGTCGGGGCGATGCGGGCAGCGGCTCCAAGGCTGGCAAAGCTCGACGCTTCCGAGATGGCCGGCATGCGCGCCGTCGGCGTGACCCCCGACTACGCCCGGGACCTCGCAGCGTCGGGCTTCCCGAACCTGACCGAGGATGATCTGATCACCGCGCGGGCGATCGGGCTGACCGGCGGCTATGTCCGGCAATTGCGCAACGCCGGCGTTCGTGGCGACCTCGACGACTTCGTCCAGATGCGCACGATGGGCATCGATCCGTCGTTCGTGGAGCGGGCCCGCCGCGCCGGCTACACCAAGCTCGACGCCGACAAGTTGGTCGAGCTGCAGGCGCTTGGCGGAATCCGTGTTCCTGCTCCAGCGCGTCCGGCAGCGCCGCCCGGCGGTTGGGGGAAGATTCCGCCGCCCGCCCTGCCAGCGCGGCCGGCGACTCCGGTCGAACCGCCCGACCCGGATGGCTGATCCACCCACCCGACCCTGACCAACTGACCTCCGCACCATTCGACTTTTGAAACGCCTGGCCCGGGCGAACGGGCGGACTTTGCCCGAAGGAGACGCCTCATGAACCGGACTTTCGCAATGTTACTGGCACTGATCTTCGCAACCATCAGCGTGTCGTCGGCCTGCGTCGCCGCCCCATCCGATTGGGTCGGCTTCACCCTCGAGCCGGAGCGCGGCAGTGACGGCAAAATCCACGCCAGCTTTCACAACCAGGACCGCGGCCGCGATCACAACAACTGGTCGACTGGCTTCCGGCCCTCCGAGCTGATCGGACTCGACCTGGCCGGGTTTCGCGGCTCCGGCACGCGGCCGCTCCACTTCGCCCTAGTGCGCGAAGCGGGCCGGCTCGACTGCTCCGGCAATGGTGGAGGGTCGCGGGCCGGCGGGTCCTGCGGCTTTGCCGCTGACCCCGGGTTCACGCAGTTGCTCGAAAGCCGCGGGATCGGCCGTCCGACGCGCGAACAGGCGTTCGGATTAATGGCGGTCAACGCCCGGCGCGAGCTGGTCGAAGCGATCGCCGCCGCTCGCTATCCAACCCCGACGATCGACGACCTGATGGCGCTGTCGGCGCTTGGCGCCGATGGCCGCTACATCAGCGAACTCGCCCATGCCGGCTATCGCCCGGACAAGATCGACACCCTCATCCAGTTCAAGGCGCTGAACGTAACCCCGGAGTGGATCGGCAATTTCGCCCGCATGGGTTACGGCACCCTCCCCGCCGACGACCTCGTGCAGCTGCGCGCGCTCGACATCACTCCGGAATTCATCGCCGGCTTCGACCGCGCTGGTTACGGCCGGCTGCCGGTGGACTCGCTGGTCCAGCTTAAGGCGCTTGGCATCACGCCCGAATTCGCGCGGTCGGCCCAAGCCGGTTCGCAGGCCCGCCTGTCGGTCGATGACCTTGTCCAGATGAAGGTCCTCGGTCGCCACCGCTAACCCGCCGCTTGCCCGTTGGTGAGCCGTCGAGAGTCTCCGGTCGATCCGTCTGTCGATTGATCGAAGACGCATCGCGGCCCGCCGCAACCCGCGCCAATCGCGGCCCGAGTAACAAGGGGAACATATCGTGGTACGCCGAACCTGGCTGTCCACCATCGCCTCGTCGGCGATGGTCATTACTGCCTCGACCGTCTTTTCCGGCAGGGCGATTGCGGCGCAGCCGGCGGCGGCGAGCCGGACCACCACCTACGACGCGGCCTATTTCGCGCAGTTCGCGCCGCGCTCGGCATACGATATCGTCCAGCATGTGCCGGGCTTCCAGCTCGACCTTGGCAGCACGCAAACGCAGAACGGCAGCGTCGATGTCCGCGGCTTTGCCGGAACGGCGGGCAACGTCGTCCTCAACGGCTCGCGCCCGCCGACCAAGGCCGAGACGATCGACGTCACGTTGCAGCGCATCCCCGCCCAGCGGGTGATCCGCGTCGAGCTCGGCTCGGGCGACCGGTACGGCTCCGACTATGCCGGCAAGAGCCAGGTGCTGAACATCGTCTTGTCGGAAGCGGCCGGCATCGACGGCAACGTCAGCGGGACCGTCCGGCGCCTCTACGACGGTACCCTCACCCCGGACGGGTCGGTCTCCGCGCTGATCCGCCGCGGGCCATCGAGCATCAACCTCTCCGCCGGATTCAACAACTTCCTCAATCATGAGGAAGGGACGGATACGGTGCTGTGCCGGTCAGCCTCGATCGGCCAGGCGGAATGCTTCCCGGGCATCGGCGACGGCGACCTCGTCGAATTCCGGCGCAAGTTTAACAGCTACCACGACTTCAACCCCTATCTGTCGGGGAGCTGGGCGCTCGAGCGGGCCAACGACAAGGCCATGCACCTCAACGTGCGCTGGTCGCCGGGACAGTTCGATCTAACTCAGCGGAACCGCGTTACGCCGACTGGCGCCGCGCCGCACGACGACAATCTCCTCCAAGATTATGACAATACGGTGTTCGAGCTGGGGGGCGACGTCACTCGGCCATTGGCCGGCGGGGCAATCAAGCTCGTCGGGCTCGCGACCCGCCGCAAACGCGACAATTTCGACGGCTACATCCAGCGCGATGGCCTGCTTGATGAGGGCGGCGTCCAGAACGGCGGCTTCGAGCAAACCCAGAAGGCCAAGCGGAATGAGACGATCGGCCGCCTGTCGTGGACGAAGTCGGACGTTGCCGGTTTCTCGGTCGAAGCCGGCGCCGAGGCCGCGCTCAACACGCTCGACAATGCGACCTCGCTCGTGGTCGTCGAGGAAGACGGCTCCAGGAGCGCCGTCGACCTCCCGATCGCCAATGCCAAGGTCAAGGAGAAGCGCGGCGAGGTCTATCTCAGCGTCGGACGGACGCTCTCGCCCGCCCTGCGCATCGACGGCGGCGTCAATTACGAATTTTCAAAATTGACGGTGAGCGGCGATGCGACGGCCGACCGGACGCTCAAGTTCCTCAAGCCCAACCTGACGCTCGACTGGAAGATCGGCGGCGGATGGCATTCGCAATTCTCGGTCAAGCGGACGGTTGCCCAGCTCGATTTCTACGACTTCATCAGCTTTGGCGACCTCTCGGCCAACCGGATCAATGGCGGCAATGCCGACCTTGAGCCCCAGCGCACGTGGGAATTCCGGGCGACGCTCGACCATCCGTTGTTCGGCGACGGCTTGTTCAAGCTGGATATCGGCCATGACCTGGTGAGCAAGCTGCAGGACCGCGTGCTCCTATGCGACGAGGTCGATCACCCCGGCGACCCCGACTTCTGCTTCGATGCGCCCGGCAATCTCGGCAAGGGCCAACGGACGTTCGCCAGTCTGACGCTCGATGCACCGCTCGGGATGCTGTGGAAGGGCCTGCGGGCCAAGCTCACGGGAACCGTGCAGCGGACCCGGGTCGAAGATCCGATCAGCGGCGACAAGCGCAACTGGAGCGGCTTCTACCCTGAATGGCAGTGGGATCTGACGGTCCGACGGGATGCCGGCGCCTTTTCCTACGGTTTCGAGGCTTTCGACCAGCAGCACACAACCTTCTTCCGCACCGACGAATTCGACACGAACTTCAACGGCGCGCCCGCGTGGAACGCATTTATCGAATATCGGCCGAGCGCGCGGACGTCCGTGACGCTCAATGCCGACCATACGTTCGGCAAGCGCCGCCGGCTGCTGTTCTTCCCCAATCGCGCGACGCCGGACCTCGCGCTCGACGAATATCGTGAGCGCAGCCGGCACATCACCGTCGGCATTACGCTCAAGCAGACCTTTGGTGGCGGCGGCGGCGCGAAGGTCGCGGCGAAGGGCAAGTAGCGCCCGGGGTGGCGCGGCGGCGCTCCCCTCGCTAAAGGCCGCGCAACTTCATTCAAACCGGGGACCAAGCCGTGGCCGAGCCAGCCATCCTGCCGTTCGATTGGCAGGATCCGTTCGATCTCAATCACCAGCTCAACGACGAGGAACGCCTCGTCCGCGACACCGCCGAGGGCTATGCGCAGGAGAAGCTCCAGCCGCGTGTGACCTCGGCCTATCTCGACGAGCGCTTCGACCGCGAAATCATGAGCGAATTGGGCGAACTCGGCATGCTCGGCGCGACCATCCCGCACGAATATGGCGGCGCCGGCCTTGGCTACGTCAGCTACGGCCTGATCGCCCGCGCGGTCGAGCGAGTCGACAGCGGCTACCGCTCGGCCATGTCGGTTCAGTCGAGCCTCGTGATGCACCCGATCCATGCCTACGGGTCGGAAGAGCAGCGCATGAAGTACCTGCCCAAGCTCGCGACCGGCGAGTGGATCGGCTGCTTTGGCCTGACCGAGCCCGACGCCGGCTCCGATCCCGGCAGCATGCGCACGCGCGCCCAGAAGGTGCAGGGCGGCTATGTGCTGAGCGGCACCAAGATGTGGATCACCAATTCGCCGATCGCCGACGTGTTTGTCGTTTGGGCGAAATCGGACGCGCATGACGGCAAGATCCGGGGCTTCGTGCTGGAGAAAGGCGCGAAGGGCCTGAGCGCACCGAAGATCAAGGAGAAGCTTAGCCTTCGCGCTTCGATCACCGGTGAGATCGTGATGGACGAAGTCGAGGTCGGCGAGGATGCCCTCCTGCCCAACGTCGAGGGGCTCAAAGGCCCGTTCGGCTGCCTCAACCGCGCCCGCTACGGCATCAGCTGGGGCTCAATGGGCGCGGCCGAGGCCTGCTACCACGCCGCCCGCCAATATACGCTCGACCGCAAGCAGTTCGGGCGCCCCCTCGCCGCCACCCAGTTAGTGCAACTGAAGCTGGCCAATATGGCGACCGAGATCACCCTTGGCCTGCAGGCATCGCTCCGCGTCGGCCGCCGGCTCGAACAGGGCGAGCTGATTCCCGAGACGATCAGCCTGATCAAGCGCAACAATTGCGGCAAGGCGCTGGAGATCGCCCGGATTGCCCGCGACATGCATGGCGGTAACGGCATCAGTGCCGAGTTCCAGGTGATGCGCCACGCCGCGAACCTCGAGACGGTCAACACCTATGAGGGGACGCACGACGTCCACGCGCTGATCATGGGCCGCGCGATCACGGGATTAGCAGCCTTCTAGCGGAGCCTCCGAAACAGCCTTATGGTGCCCGCCTGATCTTACGGTGGGGGCGTAATCATGGGTATCTTCGGCTGGGTCATTCTTGGGATCATCGTCCTGCTGATCCTGTACGCGATCGGCTTGTACAACCGCCTGGTGCGGTTGCGGGCGCTAGTCAAAGAAGGGTTCAGCGGGATCACGGTGCAGCTGCGCCGTCGCGCCGACCTCATTCCCAACCTGGTCGAAGCCGTGAAAGGCTATGCGACCCACGAGCGCGAGGTGTTCGAGGGTGTGTCCAAAGCCCGCGCGGCATCGATGAACGCCGGAAGCGTCGAGGCGACGGCCCAGGCCGATGCGCAGCTGACGGGGATGCTCGGGCGCCTGTTCGCGGTGGCGGAGGCCTATCCGGAGCTCAAGGCCAACACCAATTTCCTCCAGCTCCAGGACCAGCTCGCCAACGTCGAGGGGGAGTTGCAGAGCTCGCGCCGCTATTACAACGCCACGGTTCGCGACCTGAACACGTCCGTTCAGAGCTTTCCGGCCGTAATCGTCGCGCGGCCGATGGGGTTCACTGAAGAGCCGTTCTACCAGGACGACGATCCGGCCATTCAGAGCGCGCCGAAGGTTTCGTTCGACCGCCCGGCGGCTTAACGTGTCGATCCTGAAGCGGGCATTCCTCGCCCTCGCCCTGCTCGCGGTTCCCGCCGCGGCGCAGGCCGACGAGCGCATCCTCCACTTCTCCAGTGACGTGCAGGTGCAGAAGGACGCCTCGCTCGCGGTGACCGAGACGATCGACGTTCGCGCCGAGAACGACCAGATCCGCCACGGCATCTTCCGCGACTTCCCGACGCGCTACAAGAATCGGTTCGGCGGTGCCGTCCACGTCGGCTTCACCTTCGACAGCGCGACCCTCGACGGCGCGCCCGTGCAGTCCAAGGTTGAGCTGATCCGCAACGGCAAGCGGGTCAAGCTCGGCGATCCCGACAATTTCGTCGCCACGGGCGATCACCGCTATGTGCTGCACTATCGGGCGACCCGGGAAATCGGCTTCTTCAACGCCTATGACGAGCTGTATTGGAACGTCACCGGCAACGGCTGGGTGTTTCCGATCGACGTTGCCGACGTTCGAATCCATCTCCCGGACCCGGTCAAGCTCGGCCAACGCGCGTCCTATACGGGCCCGCAAGGCGCGACCGGTTCGATGGCTGAGATCATCGACGAAAAACCCGGCGAAATCGCCTGGCGTACGACGCAGCCGCTGAGTTCATACGAGGGCCTGACGGTCGCGGTTGCCTTCCCCAAAGGCGTGGTCGCCGCTCCGCCCCCAAGCAGCCGCCTGGTGCAGTGGTTCCGGGACAATGGCCCTCCGCTCACCGGCGGCGTCGCGCTCCTCGGGCTGATCGGCTATTTCTGGACTGCTTATCGGCGGGTTGGTCGGGATCCTCGGCCTGGTACCGTCGTTCCCATTTTCTCTCCGCCGGACGACCTGAGCCCCGCGGGGATGCGCTACATCACCAAGATGGGTGCGGATAACCGAAGCTTCGCGGCCGCCCTCGTCGATATGGGCGTGCGCGGCCACATCAAGATGGTCGAAGAGGAGGGCGGCTGGTTCTCCAAGGACAAGACGCGGATCGACCGGCTCATCAGTGACACCCCTCTCCCGCATGAGGAGGAAGAAGCGCTCATCAGGCTGGCCGCACCCGGCGAGTCAATCATGATGGTTCAAAAGAACTATGCTGAGTTTGGTTCTGCAAAGAAGGCTTTAACTAACGCTCTTCAGAAGAAATACGAGGGAACCCTATTCAAGCGCAACGCCGGCTGGATGGCCGCCGGACTCTTGTTGTTCTTCGCGGCTTTGTGGATCACGGCAGCCGCGATCGGGCTCGCCAACGACGCGGCATCGCCTGGCCAGATCGTTGCCACCCTTGGCGCGATCGTTGTCGCCGTCCTGGTTTCGTTCGTAATTCACGGCGCCTCCACGAGCGGTAAGTGCCTGTTTACGCTCATCGTCGTCGCGGCGATTGCCGTCGCTTCGGTCATTGGCTTCCCGCTGTTCGCTGACGCATTGGAGAGCGGGATGGGCCTTCCGATGGTCATCCCGTTCCTCGCCTTGCCCCTGGTCATCAGTTGTGGATGGTGGATTTCGGCCCCGACGGCGGAAGGCCGCGCGGTGCTCGACCGGATTGCCGGCTTCAAGCAATATCTCTCGATTACCGAGCGCGAGCGGCTCGACCGCATGACTGCTCCGGAGGACACGCCGGAAGTGTTCGAGAAGTATCTCCCCTACGCGATCGCGCTGGGAGTCGAGAATCGCTGGGCGGACCGCTTCCAGAGCGTGCTTGCCGCCGCTGCCGCAACGCCCGGCGCCCAACAGCAGGGTTTCCTCTGGTATTCGGGTAGCGGCAATCCGTGGAATAACCCGACCGGCTTTGTGAACGACGTCGGGTCGAACCTGTCGAGTGTCGTCAGTTCGGCCTCTACCGCGCCGGGGTCGAGCAGCGGCTCGGGCGGCGGCGGTTCGTCAGGCGGCGGCGGCGGTGGTGGCGGCGGCGGCGGCTGGTAACAGCCAGTAGGTCTGCGGCTGATCGCGATAAACACCGTCCGGCTGTCGCTCGAAACCGAGCTTGCGGGCCAGCTTCATCGATGGCTCATTGCCGGGTGATATCAGCGCCCAGATATCGTGCGCGCCGAACTGCTGCCCGAACCAGGCGAGCATTGCGTCGCAAGCCTCACGTGCCAGACCCTGCCCCTGCGCTTCCGGCGCCAGGATCCAGCCCATCTCGACCTTGCCGGCGAGCGACGGATCGCAGGTACGAAGGAAATCGAAGAACCCGCCATGGCCAATCGCGCGGTCGTCATCGCGCCGCGCGATTGACCACATGCCGATGCCGGTCAGCGACCACAAAGCCGCGCCGGCCAGCATGCGCCGCCACGTGTCCTCATGATTGCTCGGGCCGCCGACATGCTCGCTTGCAGCGGCGTCGCCGAAGAATTCGAAGAAATAATCGAGGTCGCGCAGCTCGAACGCGCGCAACACCAGCCGCTCCGTCTCAATCCGCGGAGCGACCGGAAACCGATGCTGCGGATCGTGAAACGGCTGCAGCTTACTTCTTGCCGAGGGAAAGGCCGCCGAAGCGCTTGTTGAAGCGCGCAACCTGTCCGCCCGCGTCGAGCAGCTTCTGGTTGCCGCCGGTCCAAGCCGGGTGCACCGTCGGGTCGATGTCGAGGTGGAGCGTGTCCCCCTCCTTGCCCCAGGTCGAACGAGTCTGGAACTTGGTCCCGTCGGTCATTTCGACGGTGATCATGTGATAATCGGGGTGGATACCGGACTTCATCTTTGTTTTCCTCGGGTTAGCCGCTGGTTTCCGACCAGCTGCCGAAGGTTGAACGCGCGCCCTTACAGGCGGCGGGCGAAATTGGCAACAAATGGCCGGTCAGGCAGCCTGCGGTCGCAGCGACGGCACCGACCGTTCGAGCAGCGCGAAGCCACCGAACAGCAAGGTCACGAAGAACAGGTCGCCAGCGACCGTATTCTGGAAGAACGGGATGGCGGCGATAAAGCACGCCTCGAGCCCGGCGGCGGTCAGCGGGTAAAAGCCGCTCGACAGCCACATGCCGAAGTTGGTCAGCACGAAGAACAGCACCGAACTGGTCAGCGCCGCACCGCCGATCCGGAGCGGCGACTTCTGCTTCAACGCCACGGCGCCCAGCACCGTGATTAGCGCGACGCTGAAGTAGACGGTCAGCATCCCGTGATAGAAGCCGAGCACCAGGTCGCTCAGCAACAGCGCGGCAAGCGGCGCGATCAATGCCACGGCACCTCTGCGCCCGAGATAGGCGCCGCTAAACAGCGCCATGGCGCCGATCGGCGTGAAATTGGGCGGATGCGGCACCAGCCGCAGCGCGGCGGCGGTGAGGATGGCGGACAGCAAAGCGAAGACGCGGACGTTCATTCGGTCTCCATAGCGCCGCAGATGCGATTTGACAGCCCAGCGCGACAGTCCCTAGCACGGCAGTCGACCAGGGTGCCGCCCACGGACGCGAGTCCGGCGGGGGCGGTTCAAAGGGAAGCCGGCGAAAATCCGGCGCTGTGCCCGCAACTGTGAAGCCGGATCGCATCCGGCGAAGTCAGGAACCTGCCTTGGTCCGTCGTCCGTTTCCCCGGCCGGGACCAGCCGCGGGGCGTGGGCCCAACCTGCCTTCGGGCGGGGAGTCCCTCTGTGACGGCTTTTGTTCGTCAACGGAGGAATCCATGCCTGCATTACCAATCGATACCAATCAGATCGTCATTACCGCCTCGCGTGCGCCAGTCAGCGAAGCCGAGACACCAGCCAGCGTCACCATCCTCGACAGAGAGCAAATCCAGCGTCTCGACGAGCCTGGCATCAGCGCCCTGCTGCGGCTCACCCCCTCAGCGGCTGTTGCGACCTCCGGGCCGGCAGGTTCGCTGACGGAAGTGCGCATCCGCGGGGCTGAAGCCAATCACACCCTGATGTTCGTCGACGGCATCAAGATCGACGATCCGGCGTCCGGGGACACGCCCCGGTTCGAGATTCTCAATGCCGACCTTGCCTCGCGGATCGAAGTTGTGCGCGGGCCGCAGTCCGCACTGTGGGGCTCCGAAGCCATTGGCGGGGTCATTGCCGTCAACGGCGTGGCCGACGCACCCGGCTATGCCGTGCGGGGCGAAGCCGGATCCTTCGGCCTCATTCGCGCCAGCGGCTCGGGGTCGCTGACGACCAGGGAAGCAAGCGTCGGGGGCGCCGTCGGATTCCAGCGCGCCACGGGCGTGAACAGCGTGACCGGTCCGGGCGACCGCGACGGCTATCGCAACCTTTCCGGGCGCCTCAAGGCCACGTGGCGCCCGGCGCAGAATATTGAACTCGGCGCCTCCATGATCGGCCTTAGCGGCCGCTCGGAATTCGACGGATTCGATTTCCTGACCGGCGCCCACGTCGATACGCTCGACAGCAGCCGCAACCGGCTCGGCGCCGGCCGGCTGTGGGCGAGCATTGGCACCGACGAGACGCCGTGGCGGGCGCAAGTCTCGGGCACCCTGCTCGGCTCATCGAACCGCAATTATCTCGATGGCGTCCAGCAGAACCGGACGCGTGGTGACCGGCGGCTGATTGCCGCGCAGGTCGAGCGCGCCTTCCAGACGGGCCATATCGCTCAACGCTTGATTGTCGCGGCCGACACGGAGCGCGAGACATTCCACGCACGCGACACCGCCTTTGGAGGTTTCACGAATCAGGATCGCTCGCGGCGCCGGGAAGCGCTCACCGCCGAATGGCGCGCGGAAGGTGGCCCGATTACCGGCGACGTCGCCGTGCGGCGCGATCGCTTCAACCGCTTCAAGGATTCAACGAACCTCCGCGCGTCGCTTGTCGGCAAGCTCGGTGCCGGCTTTAGCGTTGCCGGCTCCTACGCCGAGGGGATCGCTCAGCCGACCTTCTTCGATCTCTACGGTTTTTTCCCCGGCAGCTATGTCGGCAACCCGGACCTGAAGCCGGAAAGTTCGCGCGGTTATGAGCTGTCACTGCGCTATCGGCGCGGTGCGGTCGGCGCGTCGCTGACCGGTTACCGCCAGCGCCTGCACGACGAGATCGTCAGCAACGCCACGTTCGACAGCGCGCTGAACGCCAATGGCAGCAGCCGGCGCTGGGGCGTCGAGGCAATAGTCGACTGGAGTGTCTCGAAGGCTCTCCGCCTGTCGGCCAATTACGCCTATCTCCACGCCACGCAGCCCGATCCGCTGACCGGCGGGCAACTAGCCGAAACGCGGCGTCCCAAGCATAGTGGTGCGGTGGCGCTGGACGGTGGATCCGGTCACCTGAGCTATGGCGCGTCGCTGGCCTATGTCGGGCGGCACCTCGACAATCGCGACACCTCCCCGTTCGACCGGGTCGCGCTTGGCTCCTACTGGCTAGCGGATGCTCGCGTCGCTTATGCCGTGCGGCCCGGACTCGAGCTGTTCGCGCGTGGGTCGAACCTGCTCGACCAAAAATATCAGGACGTCTTCAGCTATCGGACCGAAGGCCGCGGCCTGTTCGCCGGGATCAGGCTGGCGGATCGGCGATCATCGCCGTGAACTCGCACTCGGTGGCGATTTCGCCATCGAGCGTGGCGCGGCCGGTAAACTTGCACACGCGCGACCGTTTCTGAAGGAATTCGACCTCGAGCCGGAGCAGGCAGCCCGGCTCGACCGGCTTGCGGAACTTCACGTTGTCGATCGACATGAAATAGACGAGCTTGCCTGAACCAGCGAGGCCGAGCGCCTCGACCGCCAGGACACCCGCCGCCTGCGCCAGCGCTTCGACCTGCAGCACGCCGGGCATGATCGGCCGTCCCGGGAAGTGCCCCTGGAAGAATTCCTCGTTCATCGAGACCGCCTTGATCGCGACGATCCCCTTCTCCGGGTCGAGGCTCTCGACCCGGTCGACCAGCAGCATCGGATAGCGGTGCGGCAGCGCCGCCATCACCCGCCGGATATCGAGCGGGCCGATGACGGCGCTGGCCGGCTGATCGGTCATTCAGGCCTTAACGGCTCGGGGCCGCGGACTGCTGCTGCGGCAGCGGCGTCGCGCTGACCGAGGTCAGGGTCGAATTCAGCTGCGCAATCACGTCGTTGGTGACGTCGAGCGCAGCGGTGTGCGCCAGCGTGTTGTCGGTCTCGACCGCGAGGTTGGCGCCGCGGCGGGCCATGACCGCCTGCACCGCCGGATCGAGCTTGTCCTTGATCTGCTTCAGGATGTTGAGGTTGATCGACTGCAGCCGCTGCTGGGTCGTGCCAAGCTCCTGCTCCGCGGCCTGGGCCTTGGTCTGGAACGCCTTGATGCGGTTCTGGAGGGCGGCATCCGGCTGCTTGTCGCCAAGGGCATCGACCGCGGTCTGGATCGACTTGCGCTCCGGCGCGAGCTGGTTGTTGAGCGTGGTCCGGCGCGTTTCGAACGCGGACGCCTGGCTGCGCAGCGAGGCAGCGGCGGTCTTGCACGCGTTGCACTCGTTGGCGGCGCGGTTTGAATCGACGACAACGACGATCGCAGCAGGCACAGTCTGCGCAACCGCGGCGGCCGGAGCAAGCGACGTGACCGCGAGCGCGGCCGAAACCAAAAGATATTTCATCAGAATTGAGTCCCTACGTTGAAGCTGAACAATTTCGTGTCATCGCCTTCTTGCTTGAGAAGTGCTTTGGCGAGGTCGATGCGAAGCGGGCCGAACGGCGAAGTCCAATTGACTCCGATGCCGATCGACAAGCGTGGCTTGGGCGAATTACCGAGGAAGAATTCCTTGAACCCGGCGCTGCGGGCGTAGTCGTCGCCCGGCAGTGTGCCGGCCGCGCCTTCACCCGGGCAATGCGTGCCAGGGCCCTGGAGAACCTGCCCGCCGGCGACGCCGCTGTTGGGCGTGCAGATGATGCCGATGTCGGTCAGCTCGGGCGTCTTGATCGCCCACAGCGAGCCGACGTCGATGAACGCCGACGGCCGCAGACCAACGCTCTTGAGGCCCGACGTGACCGGGAATTCGAGCTCGAGCCGGCCCATGTAGTAGGCGCGGCCGCCGACGGCGTCGGTAATCCGGGCATCGCCGAAGTTCAGCGCGCCGTCCAAATCGTAGAGGACGCGCTGGATGCGCGGACCGATGCCGCGGACGTCGAAGCCGCGCAGCTGCGGACCGAAGAAGCGGTCGGTCAGGCGGATCGCGTCGCGGCCGGGCCCGGGCGATTTCTGCAGCGCCTGGATATAGCCGCCCTCGGCGTGCGCCGAAGCCACCCAGCCGCCGCCGAAGCCGCGATACTTGGTGCCGTCGAACCGGGTGCGAATGTAGCGAACGTCGCCGCCAAGGCCGGCAAAATCCTGCGAGAAGATGATCCGCTGGCCACGGGTCGGCCGGATTCCGTCGGTATTGTCGTAGACTGCCGAGTAGCCGATCAGCGAGGTGATGCGCGTGCCGATTTCGTCGCACAGGTAGCGCCCGGCCTTGAGCGGGTCGCAGACCGGCTCTTGCGGACCGACACCATCGGGGTCGGTGTAGAACTGGCTCTTGTCCAGGCTGACCTTGTCCTGGCTGAGGTTGTAGCGGGTGGCGAAGCTGGTGAACTCCGTCACCGGGAACCCGAGCCTCAGGCCGCCACCGGTGCTGACCGACGAGTAGGTCGTATTGCGATTGCCATCGCCGGTGAAGTTGAAGCTGCGATAGTCGCGGCGGTAGAGCGAGCCGCCGAGCAGGATCGACTTGTCGAGGAAGTAGGGCTCGACAAAGCCGAGCTCGACCGACTTGGCGTAGCGCGACCAGTTGACCGAGGCGTTGAGCTCCTGCCCCTTGCCCATGAAGTTGTTCTGGCTAACCGCCAGCTGAATGACGAACTTTTCAAGGCTCGAATAGCCGCCGGACAGGGCCAGCTGGCCGGTCGCTTTCTCTTCGACGTTCGCGCCAAGCACGACGCGGTCGGGCGCCGAGCCTTCCGTCTGCTTGATCTCGAACTTGTCCTGGAAGAAGCCGAGGCTCTGGATACGGTCCTGACTGCGCTTGACCTTGATCGCGTTGAATGCGTCGCCTTCGTTGATCCGGAATTCGCGCCGGATCACCTTGTCGCGCGTAACCGTGTTGCCGGTGATGTCGATCCGTTCGACATAGACGCGCGGCGTCTCACCGACCTTGAAGGTGATCGCCATCACATGCTTGTCGGCATCGCGCTCATAGGCCGGGTTGATGTCGGCAAAGGCGTAGCCGAGGTTGCCGGCTTCCTCGTTGAGCTTGGTGACCGAATCCTCGACGGCCTTGGCGTTGAACCAGCTGCCGGGCTTCAACGTCACCAGCGACTTGACCTTCGCCGCCGGGAAATCGCGTAGGGCGCTGTCGGCGTCGATTGCGCCAAACTTATAGCGCGGGCCTTCCTCGACCACATAAGTGATGACGAAGTCCTTGCGGTCCGGCGTCAGTTCGGCGAGCGCGGAGACGACGCGGAAATCGGCATAACCTTCGGTCAAATAGAACGCGCGCAGCTTCTGCTGGTCGGCGGCGAGACGGTCCGGATCGTAGGTGTCGTTCGACTTGATGAACCCCAGCAAGCCGCCGGCCTGCCGTGTGTACATCTCCTTCTGCAGGCGGCCGTCCTTGAACTCCTTGTTGCCGATGATGTTGATCTTGCGGACCTTGGCGAGGTCGCCCTCGTAGATCTCGAACACGACATCGACGCGGTTCTGGTCGAGCTGGACAATCTTGGGTTCGACGCGGGCGGCGAAGCGGCCCTGGCGGCGATAGAGTTCGAGGATCCGCTCGACATCGGCGCGAGCCGCCGAGCGCGTGAAGATCTGCCGCGGCGCAAGCTTGATCTCCGGCGAGATCTTGTCGTCCTTGAGGCGCTTGTTGCCCTCCAGGATGATGCGGTTGATGACCGGGTTCTCGCGCACCACGATGACCAGGTCGCCGGTATCGGCGCCATTGATCGTGACGTCCGCGAACAACTGCGTCGCGTACAGGTCCTTCAGGGCCTGATCGAGCGATTCCGCGGTGTAAGTCGTGCCGGGCGCGAGGTTGGCGTACTGCCGGATCGTCTCCGGCTCGAGCCGCTGGTTGCCGCGAACCGCAACCGAGCGGATCGTCCGCGTTGCCGCCGCCACCGGTGCCGGTGCTGGCGTCGCCGGGGCTGGCTGCAGCGGGTCAGCTGCTGGCGGAGCAGCAGGCGCGGTCTGGGCGGCCAGCGGGATGGCCCAGCCTCCGAGCATCGTTCCGACCAATAATGCAGCGCCGGCGCGCCGTTTGAAGCCCTTGGTTCCTGAAATCACGCGTCCCCGCCTTGAAAACTAAAGATTCGGCCGCCCCTCAGCCGCAACGCCCGCACGTCAGCCCCTGCCCCAAGCGCCCTACCCAATCAAGCGCTGAAGCTGGTTCCAGAGACCGAGGTCATTGAAGGTCGCGAAGACGAGTAGCGCGAGAATGAGCGCCAGTCCGCCGCGAAATGCCCAATCGAGCGCCTGCGCGCTGACCGGACGACGGCGCACCGCCTCGATCGCATAGAAAAACAGGTGTCCTCCATCCAGCATCGGGACTGGCAAGAGGTTGATGAATCCGAGATTAATTGAGAGCAACGCGAGCAGGCTGACGAAGGCCAGCGGCCCCTGCGCCGCACCCTCCCCAGCAACCTGCGCGATCTTGATCGGCCCGCCGATCTGGTCGGTGGAAACCCGGCCGCGGACCAGTTGCACGATCCCGTCGAAGATCACCTGCGTCATGCGGGCGGTGTAGCTGACGGCCATCGGCAGAGCGCGGAACACGGACACCGGGCGCTGGACTTCGGTGGTCGACGCGACGCCGAGTATCCCGCCCTTGAACTTCGCGCCGGTCGGGTCCTGCAACTCGGCGACGCCAAGGTGCGTCTGAAGCGCCTTCACCGTGCCCGCGTGATCGACTTCGATGGTGACAATTTCACCCGGCCGCAGCGCGACCAGGTTGGCGACCTCCCCGAACGTCGAGGTCGACTGCCCGTCGACGGACAGGACGCGGTCGCCAGCCTGGATGCCCGCGACGGCGGCGGGCGAGCCCGGCTTCACCTGGCCGACGACGTTGGTCTGCGGCGTGCCGATCAAGCTGAAGAAAGCGGTGAAGATCAGGATCGCGAGGAGGAAGTTGGCGGCAGGACCGGCGAGGACGATCAGGAACCGCTGCCACACAGGCCGGAACTGGAACGCGCGCTCGCGCAGTTCGGGCGGGATGGTGTCTTCGTCGGCAGGCGTGCTGGCCGGCCCCATGTCGCCGACGAACTTCACATAGCCGCCGAGCGGGAGCCACGCGATTTTCCACCGCGTCCCCTGCTTGTCGGTCCAACCGATCAGTTCGGGACCGAAGCCGATCGAGAAAACCTCGGCTGGTACCTTGAACAGGCGCCCGACGAGATAGTGGCCAAGCTCATGAAAGAAGACGAGCGGACCCAGCGCGCAGACGAAGGCGAGAAGGATCATCCAGATCGGCGGGTGAGCGAGCTCCATCAGGCGGCCTGCATTGCACTTTCTACGCGACTGCGCGTCAAACGATCGATTTCGAGCACATCGGCAATCGAGCGAGGTGCCGCCGAGTCATTCTCGCCAAGCGCCCGTTCGACCAATGCGGAAATATCCGTAAAGGAAATCCCACCGCAGAGGAATTTGGCCACCGCCGCCTCATTCGCGGCGTTGAGCACGGTCGGCGCCGAGCCCCCTGCTTCAAGCGCCTCACGCGACAGCCGAAGCGCTGGAAATCGCTCCATATCAGCCGGTTCGAAGTCGAGGCTGCCAATCGACAGCAGGTCGAGCCGCTGCGCCGGCGTGGTCATGCGCTCCGGCCAGGCGAGCGCATATGCGATCGGGATGCGCATATCCGGGCTGCCCAGCTGGGCCAGGACCGAACCGTCGACGAACTCGACCAGCGAGTGGACGACCGATTGTGGATGGATGACAATCTCGATCTGCTGCGACGGCAGGCCGAACAAATGGTGCGCCTCGATCAGCTCGAGGCCCTTGTTCATCATCGTCGCCGAATCGACGGAAATCTTCGCGCCCATCGACCAATTGGGATGCGCCACGGCTTGCTCCGGCGTGGCCCGGCGCATCTCGTCGAGCGAGGCCGTGCGAAAGGGACCGCCGCTGGCGGTGAGAATGATCTTCGCGACGTCGCTCCGCTCGCTGCACGCGATACATTGGAAGATTGCGTTATGCTCGCTGTCGATCGGCAACAGGGTCGCCCCGCTGCGGGCGGCCGCTTCGGTCATCAGCGCCCCGGCCGTGACCAGCGCTTCCTTGTTGGCGAGGGCGACGGTCCGCCCCGCGTCGACCGCGGCCATGACGGGCTCAAGGCCGGCGCAACCGACGATCGCCGCGATCACGAGTTCGGCTTCGCCGGTCGCGGCTTCGAGCAACGCCGCTGCGCCGGCGGCCGCGCGGCAATCGCTGCCCACGAGCAGATCCTGCAAATCCCCCAGAGGGCGGTCGTCGGCGACTACGGCCAACCGGGCGTGCGTGCGCCGCGCAATGTCCGCCAGCGCTTCGACATTGGTTGCAGCAGTCACCGCGACCACTTCGAACCGCTCGGGGTTGCGCTCGATGAGGTCGAGCGTCGAGGTGCCGACCGACCCGGTCGCGCCGAGGATTGCGAGCTTTTTCCTCACGCTAGGCCCGATAGCTGAGCGAGCGCGGTTAGGACAGCGACGGGCACCAGGCCATCGACGCGATCGAGCAACCCGCCGTGCCCGGGCAGGATGTGGCCCGAATCCTTCACGCCGGCGCGTCGCTTGATCCAGCTTTCAAACAGGTCGCCGGCCTGGGCCGCAAGCGCGAACAATGGAGCAGCAACCAACAGCGGCTTGCCGAGCCCCTGCTCGATTGCCCAGGCGCCACCGAGCAAACCCGCGGCGGTCATTCCGCCAATCAGGCCTTCGATTGTCTTGCCCGGACTGATTGTTGGAGCCAGCTTGTTGCGGCCGATCGCCCGCCCGACAAAATAAGCACCGATGTCGGTCGCCCAGGTGACGATGAACACCCACAGCAGCAGCTTGGGGAATAGTTCAGGGCCCTCAATCAGGCGGATCCACACCAGGGCGATCGCCGGAATGGCGCAATAAGCGAACCCGCCGACCGACCATTTGAAGCCCCACTCCTTGGTCAGGTTGCGCCATTCCCACAGCATGGCGACTGAGACAGCGGCGACGAGCAGCGCGAAGAAGTCCCGGCCCTCGTAGGCGGCGGCTAGCGCGATGCCGATCATGATGACCCCGGAGACGATCCGGACGAGGAGCTCGTTCAAGCCGCTACCCCCGCCCGCCGAAGCGGCGCTGGCGGCCGGCGAAATGCTCGACAACGCCGGCGAACGCGGCCTCATCGAAGTCTGGCCACAAGAGATCGAGAAACAACAATTCAGCGTAAGCCGCTTGCCACAAAAGGAAATTAGAAAGTCGAACCTCGCCCGATGTGCGGATCAGCAAGTCGAGCTCGGGCAGGTCGTGCGTTTGCAGTTCGGCGGCGATCGCTGCCTCGTCGACCTGGCCCGAAGCAAGCTCACCGGCCTCGACCTTTTGGGCGAGCCGCTGCGCCGCACCAGCGATTTCTGCCCGCGACCCGTAATTGAGTGCGACGACGAGGGTCAGCCGGTGATTCCCTTGCGTCCGTCCGACCGCCGTCTCGAGCCGCGACACGAGTTCGGGTCCGAACGCGGAATAGTCGCCAATCAGCTTGAGCCGGACGCCCTCGTCCATCAGCCGGTTGAGTTCGCGTTCGAGATAGAAACGCATCAACGCCGTTAGGTCGGAGATTTCGCCGTCGCTGCGTTTCCAGTTCTCCGACGAGAAAGCGTAGAGCGTCAGCACTTCGACGCCCTGATCGACGGCGGCCTGCAGCGCGCGTTTGACCGCCTCGGCGCCGGCGCGATGGCCGGCGACGCGCGGCAAGCCTTTGCGCTCGGCCCAGCGGCCGTTGCCATCCATGATAATGGCGACGTGACGCGGGACCATGCCGCCCTCGGCCAGCCCCTTCGCGCCCTCGGGGGCCGCGGCGGAGGTCACTTGCCGAGGATTTCCTTTTCCTTTGTATCGGCGAGTGCGTCGATTTCCTTGATCGTCTCGTCGGTCAGCTTCTGCACTTCATGCTCGAGCCGCTTGCGCTCGTCTTCGCTGATTTCGTGCTTCTTTTCGTCCTGCTTCAGGTGATCCATGCCGTCTCGGCGGACGTTGCGCACAGCAATCCGCGCCTTCTCGGCATATTGGCCGACGAGCTTGGCGAGTTCCTTGCGGCGCTCCTCGGTCAACTCGGGGATCGGCAGGCGGATGACCTGGCCATCGACGATCGGGTTGATGCCAAGCCCGGCATTGCGGATGGCTTTCTCAACCGGCTGGACGTTGGACCGGTCCCATACCTGGACCGACAGCAACCGCGGTTCCGGGGTCGAGACGGTCGCCAGCTGGTTCAGCGGCATGTTCGAGCCGTAGACCTCGACATGGATCCCATCGACCAGCGCCGTCGACGCGCGCCCGGTGCGAAGGCCGGCGAGGTCATGGCGCAGCGCCTCGAGCGCCCCATGCATCCGCCGGTTGAGATCGGCCGTGCTGATACTGGTCGTCATTCTACTCTCCGTTCTGAACGATCGTCGCCGTCCCCTTGCCCTCGATCACCTTGGCGAGGTTGCCCGACTGGCGGACGTTGAACACGACGATCGGAATATTGTTGTCGCGGCACAGCGCAACCGCGGCAGCGTCCATGACCTTGAGGTCGTCGGTAAGGACTTTATGGAAGGTGACCTCGTCATAGCGCTCGGCGCTGGCGACTTGCTTGGGGTCCGCGGTGTAGATGCCGTCGACGCTGGTGCCCTTGAACAAAGCGTCGCAGCCCATTTCGGCGGCGCGGAGGGCAGCGGCGGTGTCGGTGGTGAAATAGGGATTGCCGGTGCCGGCGGCGAACAGGACGATCCGGCCCTTCTCGAGGTGCCGCAGCGCGCGGCGGCGGATGTACGGCTCGGACACGCTCGCCATCGGAATGGCCGAGAGCACGCGGGTGTCGACGCCAATCTTCTCCAGCGCCATCTGTAGCGCCAGCGCATTCATCACCGTCGCCAGCATGCCCATGTAATCCGCCGTCGCCCGGTCGAATCCCTTGGCGGCGGCGGCCATGCCGCGGAAGATGTTGCCGCCGCCGACGACGACACAGAGCTCATGGCCCGCCGCGCGTGCCGCGGCGATCTCCCCGGCGAGGCCGGCGACCGCATCGGGGTCGATGCCGAACTGGCCCTGGCCCATCAACGCCTCGCCCGAGAGCTTCAGCAGGATGCGGTTGAAGCGCGGGAGGGTCATTGGGAGCTCAGATCCTCAAGATGTAACAAGGGCGGCCACGCCTTTATGGCGCAGCCGCCCCGTTGCCAACTGCAAAGCAGCGGCGAGTCTTAGCTAACCGGCTCGGCCTTGGCCGTGCCGGCAGCGGCGGCGACTTCGGCAGCGAAGTCGTCGACCTTCTTTTCAATGCCCTCGCCGAGCTGGAAGCGGACGAAGCCGGCGAGCGTGATCGGCGTGCCCGCGTCCTTCGCCGCAGCGGCGACGACGTCGGCGACCGGCGTCTTGCCGTCCATCACGAACAGCTGCGACGACAGCGCGCTTTCCTTGCGGAACTTGGCCAGGCCGCCTTCGACCATCTTCTCGACGATGTTCTGCGGCTTGCCGCTTTCCTTCGCCTTTTCCATCGCAATCGAACGCTCGCGCTCGATCAGGTCGGCATCGAGATCCTCGGCGTTGAGGGCCAGCGGGTGCGCCGCCGCGACATGCATCGCAATCTGCTTGCCGAGCCCGGCGAGAACGTCGGCCGGAGCTGCACTCTCGAGCGCGACGAGGACGCCGATCTTGCCGAGGCCGGTTACGACCTGGTTGTGAACGTACGGGATGACCGCGCCCTGCTGAACCTCGAGCACCGCGGCGCGGCGCAGCGACTGGTTCTCGCCGATCGTCGCGATATTCTCGGTCAGCTTCTCCTGTACCGTCCCACCGCCGGGATAGGCGGCAGCGGCAATGGCCTCGACGTCAGTGCCATTCTCAAGCGCGAGCTTGGCGACATTGCGCACGAAATCCTGGAAGACGTCGTTCTTGGCGACGAAATCGGTTTCCGAGTTCACTTCGACGACAGCGCCGCGGTTCCCCTCGACGATGACGCCGACGAGACCTTCAGAGGCGGTGCGGCCAGCCTTCTTGGCGGCCGCCGACAGGCCCTTGGCGCGCAGCCAGTCGATCGCTGCTTCCATGTCGCCGTTGGTCTCGGCCAGGGCCTTCTTGCAATCCATCATGCCGGCGCTGGTGCGCTCGCGCAGTTCCTTCACGCTTGCGGCCGTGATCTCAGCCATTTCAATATTCCTTTCGTTCCCCGGCGATGGCCGGGGTCCAGTCCAAAAGCTAAATATAGGTCCGGGCCCCCGCCTGCGCAGGGGCACAGTCAAATTCAGGCTTCCAGCGCCGCTTCCGTCGGCGGCTCGGCCATCGCGCCGACGTCCTCGCCGCGCGACTGGGCCTGGCCGGCACGGCCCTCGCCCACCGCCTGCGCGATCGCATCGGTGTAGAGGCGGATGGCGCGGCTGGCGTCATCGTTGCCCGGGACCGGGAAGGCGATGCCCGTCGGGTCGCTGTTCGAATCGAGGATCGCGACGACCGGAATGCCAAGCACGTTGGCTTCCTTGATCGCCAGTTCTTCCTTGTTGGTGTCGACCACGAACATCACGTCCGGGAGGCCGCCGAGATCGCGGATACCGCCGAGGCTCTTCTCAAGCTTGTCGCGCTCGCGCGTCTGCTGGAGCACTTCCTTCTTGGTCAGGCCGGCGGTGTCGCCCGCAAGCTGCTCCTCGAGAGTCTTCAGGCGCTTGATCGAGTTGGACACCGTCTTCCAGTTGGTCAGCATGCCGCCGAGCCAACGGTGGTTGACGAAATGCTGGCCCGACGCCTGCGCCGCCTCGGCGATCGCATCCTGCGCCTGGCGCTTGGTGCCAACGAACAGGACCTTGCCGCCGCGGGCGGTGGTCTGCTGGACGAAATCGAGCGCGCGCGCGAACAGCGGCACGGTCTGCGACAGGTCGATGATGTGCACCCCGTTGCGGTCGCCGAAGATGTACGGCTTCATCTTGGGGTTCCAGCGGTGGGTTTGGTGGCCGAAGTGCGCTCCGGCTTCGAGCAATTGCTGCATCGTGACGACAGTAGCCGCCATAGGTCTTCTCCTTCCGGTTCTGCCTCTGGGAAGCGATGCGGCAAAGGCGGTTAAGCCCGGGCCGACCGGTTTATGATGCTTCCCATGCGGGTTGAGGCGCGGCCCCTAGCCGAAGCCGCCCCAGGTTTCAAGCATTCGACCGCCCGCATAGACGAACCTCCATTCGCGAGCGAGAAGGCAAGGATGAATACCGATTGGGACACCGTCCATTCCTACGATGCCGCCGCGGCGGACTATGCCGCGGAGGCCGCGGCGATGCCGCCATGGGTCGCGACCGAAATCGATGCATTTGTCGAAGCCCTGGGCGGCGCCGGGCGCGTGCTGGAAATCGGCAGTGGCGGCGGCCGCGATGCGCTCGCGTTCGAACAGCGCGGGATCAGCATCCGGCGCACCGACATTGCCAAGTGATTCGTCGACCTGCTCCGAAACACCGGATTCGACGCCGACTTGTTGAACCCGTTGACCGACGACCTGACGGATCCGGTCCGATCCGGTGAGCCTTATGATGGCATCTGGGCCTGCGCCTCGCTCATCCACGTCGCCCGCGCCGATCTTGGCACGGTGCTTGAGCGGCTTGCGCTGGCGACGCGAGGCGGCGGCCCACTGCACGTGTCGGTGCGAGATGGCGATGGCGAGCACGTGTCCGGATCCGGCGGGCTCCGTTACGTCGAGACCTATTGGCGCGAAGCGCCCTTGAAGGACACGGTTGCGCAAGCTGGGTGGTTCGTCAGCGAAATCCGACGATATGTCGGCCGGCCCGACGATCATTGGCTGAGTGTTCGCGCGACCCGGAAATGACCGCGCTTGACACGTGAGAACAAATAAAGAACATTACGCATCTCACCAGAGAGCAGCTTGGCCCTCACCGGAACAAATCCAGTCCGGACCAGTTAAGCGCTCCCAAGAAGGATCGATGCAATGATCGCACCGCTGGGCACCCTCGCTTTCCTCGCCACCTTGTGGCTGCTGGTGGTTTTGGGCGCTTCGGTTCTTGAGGAAAGCGGCGCGAAGATCGCCGCTGCCCTCAAGGGCAAGCCGGTGCATCAGCCTCGCGCGGTTCGGCTCCGGGTGAGAATGCGCTCGCGCCAGCCGGCGCCTATGCGGGCCCAGCCGCGCCTGCGCGCCGCCGCCTGACCTTGGCGTAGCTCGCCAGCGCCACCGGAATCATCACTAGGTAGATCGTCGCGAGCGCGAGCAAGGTCTGCCATGGCGCGGTCAACAAAGCCGCGCCGAACAACGCCACGCCCGCGAGTGCAAACAGCCGCCACTCGCGCCGGATCCGGATGCTGGCCCAGCTGTAGGTCGGCAAGCTCGAAATCATCAATGCGGCGATAAACAGCGTCCAGCCCATCACCAGCGACCAATGCTGGAACACGGGCTGACGGTCGCTCACCAGCCACAGGAACATCGGGATGAAGGCCAGCCCCGCTCCCGCCGGCGCCGGAACACCCGTATTGAACCCAGCCGACTTGTGGGGCTGCTCGCCGGCATCGAGGCGGGCATTGAAGCGGGCGAGGCGGAGGGCGCAGCATACAGCCAGGGCAAGCGCGGCTGTCCAGCCAAACTTGGGCGCATGTTGAAGGGACCACAGGAACAGGACCACGGCCGGCGCAGTCCCGAAGGCGATATTGTCCGACAGGCTGTCGAGCTCCGCGCCAAACTTGCTCTGGGCGCGAAGCAGGCGCGCGATGCGCCCATCCATCCCGTCGAGGATTCCAGCGAGGATTATCGAGCCCAGCGCCTTCTCCCACTCGTCACCAATCGCGAACCGGATTCCGGTCAGGCCAAGGCACAGCGCCATCACCGTGATCGCGTTCGGGATCATCGCGCGGAACGGTATTCGACGCGGCTCCTGATCGGTTCCGTTGTCGTCGCTCACTGGCTGACGCCGGTGACCGGGATGTCGAGACCGATGATAGCGAGGATCGTTTCCCCGGCGATGGTCCGCTGACCCAGCGCAACGCGCGGCGCGGCGCCGGCCGGAAGATAGACGTCGACCCGGCTGCCGAAGCGGATCAGGCCCACCCGTTGGCCCGCATCGACGAGGTCTCCCTCCTTCACAAAGGCCAGGATCCGCCGCGCCACGAGGCCCGCGATCTGGGTGAACCCGATGCGCAAGCCGTCGTTATTCTCGACGAGATAGTGCTGGCGTTCGTTGTCCTCGCTCGCCTTGTCGAGGTCGGCATTGATGAACTTGCCGGGGACATAGGCGATGCGCCTGATCCGGCCCGTGATCGGCGAGCGATTAATGTGCACGTCGAACACGCTCATGAAGATCGAGACGCGCATATAGTCGCCGTCGGCGAGTCCGTCGGCCCCGCGCAGTTCGGGCGGCGGCGGGACCTTGGCGATCATGGTGATAAGGCCGTCGGCGGGCGCGACGATCAGCTTGTCGCCCTTGGGCGTGGTGCGGACCGGATCGCGGAAGAAGGCCGCCACCCAGGCCGTCAGGCCGACTAAGAGCCAGCCGAGGAAGTGACTGATGAACAGATAGACCACGGCGGTGATGCCGGCGGCGATGAGCAAATACTTCCGGCCTTCGGGATGAACCGAGGGAAACCGCCACTTGACCGTGGTCGTCGGGAGGGGCGAGTCATGTTTGTCAATTTCGGGCATGGGCGGGGTCTTAGAGCGGCGTCCGAGGCTGCACAACGGCGCGGTTGCCTGTCGGCGGCCCGCATCCTAAGGCGCCGCCAACTCCAAAATCGCAGGAACGCGCATGGCCAAGATCAAGGTGAAGAACCCGATCGTCGAGCTCGACGGCGACGAAATGACCCGCATTATCTGGCAATGGATTCGCGAGCAGCTGATCCAGCCCTATCTCGATGTCGAACTGCTTTACTACGACCTGTCCGTGGAAAATCGGGACGCGACCGACGATCAGGTGACGATCGATGCCGCCAATGCGATCAAGCAGCATGGGATTGGCGTGAAGTGCGCGACGATCACGCCGGACGAGGCCCGCGTCGAGGAATTCGGCCTCAAGAAGATGTGGAAATCGCCCAACGGGACGATCCGCAACATCCTCGGCGGCGTCATTTTCCGCGAGCCGATCGTCATTTCCAACGTGCCGCGGTTGATCCCCGGCTGGACCGACCCGATCGTCGTCGGCCGCCACGCGTTCGGCGACCAATATCGCGCGACGGACTTCAAGGTCCCCGGCCCGGGCAAGCTGACTATGAAATGGGTCGGCAACGACGGCCAAGAACTCGACTTCGAGGTGTTCGACTTCGACGGCCCTGGCATCGCGATGGGCATGTACAATCTGGACGCGAGCATCCGCGATTTCGCCCATGCCTGTTTCAACTACAGCCTGGATCGCGGGTGGCCGCTCTACCTCTCGACCAAGAACACCATCCTCAAGGCCTATGACGGGCGCTTCAAGGATATCTTCCAGGAAATTTACGACAGCGAATACAAAGCGAAGTTCGCTGAAGCTGGGATCGAATATCAGCATCGCCTGATCGACGACATGGTCGCTTCCGCGCTCAAGTGGAGCGGCAAGTTCGTCTGGGCCTGCAAGAATTACGACGGCGACGTGCAGTCCGACCAGGTCGCCCAGGGCTTCGGCTCACTGGGCCTGATGACCTCGGTGCTGATGACCCCGGACGGCAAGACCGTCGAAGCGGAAGCCGCGCACGGCACGGTGACCCGCCACTACCGCATGCACCAGCAGGGCAAGGCGACGTCGACCAACCCGATCGCTTCGATCTTCGCCTGGACCCGCGGCCTCATCTACCGCGGCAAGTTCGACGGCACGCCCGAGGTGGTGAAGTTCGCCGAAACGCTCGAGCGGGTGTGCGTCGAAACGGTCGAGAGTGGGCAGATGACCAAGGACCTCGCGCTCCTGGTCGGCCCCGAGCAGGCATGGATGACGACCGAGCAATTCTTCGAAGCGATCGTCCACAATCTCGAAACGGCGATGGCCAAGGAAGGCGTTACCGCCTGACGCCATGACGTCAGATGGTTAGTCCTTGGACAGCGCGCCCGCTTTGTGCGCGGCGCGCTTTCCCTCCCCGGTCTCGACCAGATATTCGGGATTATCCTTCGACGCCGCGACCTTGTGGCCCTTGATCCGCATCGGGGACGTCAGCTTCTTCACGACTTTCCCGTGCGCTTCGCCGCCATGGGATTGCCACGAGACCTTGTCGCCTGACGTCAACCGCCCGAACGTCATGAATGGCCTCCGTTGCGCCAAACGCGCGCGGGTGACACTCCGGCCCGCACCTGCTCTAAAGCCGGTATGGCCGGAAACAGCGAACTTGGCGGTCAGGGACTGAGCGACGCACTGACGATTCTCGGCGCCGCCGGGATCGTCATCCCGGCCTTCGCTCGGCTCAAGATCACGCCGGTCATCGGCTTCATCATCGTCGGCGTCATCGCCGGGCCGTATGCGCTTGGTGCGCTGGCCGCCGACCATCCGTGGCTGACCGCCCTGTCGATCAGCGATCCGCACTCGATCGAGCCGTTCGCCGAGCTGGGTATCATCCTGCTGCTGTTCTCGGCCGGGCTGCACATCAATTTCCGCCGGCTGCGGTCGATGAGCGGGGCGGTGTTCGGCATCGGCAGCGCCGAATTGCTCGGCTGCGCCGTGCTGATCGCCGCCGCGCTGTTCGTGACCGGATCGAGCCCGGCGAGCGCGATTGCGCTCGGCCTGGCGCTGGCGCTGTCCTCGACCGCGCTGGTGTTGCCGATTTCGGGGACGGAAAGCCCCGTCGGCAAGACGGCCTTCGCCATGCTCCTGTTCGAGGACCTCGCGCTGGTGCCGCTGATCTTCCTCATCGAGCTGATCGGCGGCCACGGCGAAATGGCCGCCCTGCTGCGGACGGCGCTGCTGGGAGTCGCGGTGGTCGGGGCGATGCTGGCGTTCGGCCGGATCGCGCTCGGTGTCCTGTTCAAGCAGGCGGCGCGGACGAAAAACCCGGAATTGTTCCTGGCCATCAGCCTGCTGACGGTGATCCTGGCGAGCCTTGCCACCGGGGCGGTCGGCCTGTCCCCGATCCTTGGCGCGCTGGTCGCCGGCGTGCTGATCGCGGAGACCGATTATCACGCCGAGGTCGAGGCGATCACCACGCCGCTGGCCGGCCTCGCGCTCGGCATTTTCCTGATTACCGTGGGCATGCGGATCGATCTTCCGGACCTAGTCCGCAACTGGCCGATCATTCTCGGCGCCGCGGCAGCCCTCCTGCTCGTCAAAGCGCTGGTCACGACCGCCCTGCTGCGCCTGTCGGGCATCCGCTCGGCGGTCGCGGTTGAGACCGGGGTGATGATGGCCAGCCCGTCGGAAACGAGCCTGATCGTCCTCACCGCCGCCGCCAGCGCGCAGATCGTCGCCGCGTCCGAGGCGAGCTTCTGGACGACGGTGATCGCGATCGGCCTGACCGTGACCCCGATCCTCGCCCTGGCTGGGCGGCGGTTGGGCCGGACGGTCGCCGACCAATCCTACGATGACGACTTGGTCCCATCAGGGGCGAACCAGACGGTGATCTTCGGCTTCGGCCGGGTTGGGCACATGGTCGCGGACATGCTGGCAACGCACAAGAAGCCGTATCTCGCTGTCGACAGCGACATCGATTCGGTCCGGCAGGCACGAAGCGAGGGCTACAACGTCCTCTACGGCGACGTGTCCCGGCCTGAGCTGTCGGACAAGCTCAACCTCGGCCATGCCGCGGCCCTGGTCCTGACCATGGACGACCCGGTGCTCGTCGTGCACGTCACGCGGCGGGTGCGCGGCTGGGTCCCCCAGCTCCCGATCGTCGCGCGCGCGCGCGACACTGAGCATGCTGCGGAGCTGTACCGGGCCGGCGTGACCGACGCCGTGCCGGAGACGCTTGAGGCGTCGCTCCAGCTGGCGGAAGCGGTGCTGGTCGATGTCGGCGCGGCGATGGGACCAGTGATCGCCTCGATCCACGAGAAGCGCTCGGAACTGCGGAGCGAAATCATGGCTCAGGCCAAGCTCGAGTCCGAGCCGACCCTCGGCCGCCGGCGGTTACGCGACGCAAAAAAGGCCTAGCGGCCCCTCCAGTCGTCGCGTTCCAGCTGCGGGAGCTGGTTGAACTCGGCCAGCGAGCGGTCGGTCACCACGTGGTCCTCAATGACCTGGGATTGCGCCCAGGGCAGCCGGCGAAACGTTTCGCCCACGCCGGCGACGCCGCCCTGCGACACGACGATGTAACTGAGCCGGCCGCTCGAGCAGCCGGCCATGGCTTCGACGCAGGTGCCGGCGTCGCCGTCGACGCAGCGCACCGGGGCCTTACCAAGGAGCGAGACCGGGAACAGTGCCTCGCCCGGTCCATCTTCGCTAGCATCCGCGGCAGACTGTGCCCCGTCTTCAACCCGCGCCTGGCGGCCAAGCCAGCGCCAGATACCGAACAGGTTGAGCGCGGTGAGGACGACGTTGGTCCAGGCCAGCGCCGGCTGGCCGGTGGCAAAACCGACAGTCAGCCAAGCGAGCGACCCGACAGTGAAGATAATGAACCCGTAGCCGGTGATCCGCGCGCCCAGATTGGACGCGGTCATCGAGGCGGCGGCGATGGTCGCGGCGGTTGCGAACCAGGAAATGATGTCAGCCATGAGCGCCGAATGCCCGGCGCGGGCGGATGGTTCAGATTTCGACCTGGCTACCGAGTTCGACCACGCGGTTGGTCGGGAGCTTGAAGAATTCCATCGCGCTTTCCGCGTTGCGTAGCATCCAGGCGAACAATTTCTCGCGCCAGATCGCCATCCCCGGCCGCTTGGCAGAGGCAATCAGGGTCTGCCGGGCAAGGAAGAAGCTGGTGTCCATCATCTTGCACGGCGGCCCGCAATTCTTGAGCTGCGCCAGCGAGCCCGGGACGTTGATTTCATCCATGAATCCGTAGCGCAGCAGGACCCGGTAAAAGCCTTCCGTATAATCCTCCACGTCGAGCCGCTTGGACACCGGGACGTAGGGGACGTCCTCAATCTTTACCGTCAACAGGATCACGCGCTCGTGGAGCACCTTGTTGTGCTTGAGGTTGTGCAGCAGCGCGTGGGGCACCCCGCTCGCCGAGCTGGTCATGAACACCGCTGTGCCGGGGACGCGCGCAGCGCTCGGCGCGGCCGACTTGATGAAGATCTCCATCGGCAGGCTGGCTTCGTTCATCCGGTCGATCATCAACTTCCGGCCCTTGGCCCAGGTCGTCAGCAGGATGAACGCGATTGCTCCGACCAGCAGCGGGAACCAGCCACCGGCGGGAATCTTGAGCAGGTTCGCCGCAAGGTAACTGAAGTCGACCGTGAAGAAGACGACGAGGAGGATCCCCACCAGGTAGCGATTCCAGTTCCACATCTGTCGCAGCACCACGGCGATCAGCACGGAATCGATCAGCATCGCACCGACGACGGCGATGCCATAGGCGCCGGTCAGGTTCGATGAACTGCGGAAGGTGATCACCAGGATCAGCACCATGACCAGCAGCGCCCAGTTCACGACCGGGATGTAGATTTGTCCGGCAGCCGCCTCGCTGGTGTGCGTGATGCGCAAGCGCGGCACGAAGCCGAGCTGAATCGCCTGCTGAGTGACGGAGAAGGCGCCGGAAATCACCGCCTGGCTGGCGATGATCGACGCGGCGGTCGCGAGCAGCACGAGCGGCAGGCGCAGCATGTCGGGCGCGAGGAAGAAGAACGGGTCCTTGATCTTCGCCAGCGCCTCGCTCGGTTCGGCGGACAGGATCATCGCGCCCTGGCCGAGATAGTTGAGCAGCAGCGCCGGCAGGACGAAATAGAGCCAGGAAACCTTGATCGGCTTGCGGCCGAAATGGCCCATGTCGGCATACAAGGCTTCGGCACCGGTGACGGCCAGCACAACCGAGCCGAGCGCAACAAATGCGCGGACGAAATCGGTGGTGAAGAAATGCACCGCATTGAGCGGGTTGAGCATCGCCAGCAGCACCGACGGCTCGCCGATGATGTGGGGAATGCCGAGCAGTGCGATCGACACGAAATAGACCAGCATGACCGGCCCGAAGAGCAAGCCGACCTTGGCCGTGCCGCGGGCCTGGATGGCGAACAGCCCAACCAATATCGCAATCGCAATAAAGATGACGAAGGGCTCCAGCGCACTATTGACGACGGTCAGGCCCTCGACCGCGGACAGCACGGTCACCGCCGGCGTGATCATCGAATCGCCATAGAAGAGCGCGGTCGCGAACACGCCGAGCATGACGATGCCGCTGGTCCACTTCTTCTTGCCGCCAAGAGTCCGATTAATCAGCGCGAGCAGGGCGAGGCTGCCGCCCTCCCCCTTGTTGTCGGCGCGCATGATGATCGACACATATTTCAGCGTCACGATGATCATCATCGACCAGAAAATCAGGCTGAGAACGCCATAGATGTGGAGCTGGTCGACGCGCAGCTCGTGATGGCCGGCGAAGGTCTCGCGGAAGGCGTAGATCGGCGAGGTCCCGATGTCGCCGAACACGATGCCGATCGCGCCGATCGCCAGCTTGTACAGCGGCCCCTGGGCGTGGCCATGTGCGGCATCGGCCGGCGCATCGGCCTCTGCGCCTCCAGTCGCGGTGATGTTCATCTTATTGTTATCAGACTGGACAGACTGCGACTTTACGCCCCTGCCGCGTGAACCGACATCCTCGGTCACGGGCGCGCCCAGTTAGCACTGCTGCAAGTAGGCTGCAATCGGACGGGACAGGGCGAAAAACCACGTCTATAGGCCCGCGCAATCATCATGACTGGAGCGAACGATTAAATGCGCATCGGGGTGCCAAAGGAAATCAAGGTCCATGAATATCGCGTCGGCCTGACGCCTGCGTCGGTCGCGGAATTGGTCGCTCACGGACATGAAGTGGTGGTTGAGACCAAGGCTGGCAATGGGATCGATTGTCCGGACGCCGCCTACCAGAAGGCGGGAGCGAAGATCCTGCCGGACGCGGCCTCCGTGTTCGAAGCTGCGGATATGATCGTGAAGGTCAAGGAACCCCAGCAGCAGGAAATCGCGCTGCTCGAGCCGCGCCATATCCTTTTCACCTACCTGCACCTCGCGGCCGACAAGCCGCAGGCCGAGGGCCTGATGAAGTCCGGGGCGACGTGCATCGCCTATGAAACGGTCACCTCACGCACGGGCGCCCTGCCCTTGCTCAAGCCGATGAGCGAAGTCGCAGGCCGGATGTCGGTCCAGGTCGGCGCGCACTATCTGGAGAAGGAACAAGGCGGCCGCGGCGTACTGCTCGGTGGCGTGCCGGGCGTGGCCCCGGCCAAGGTCGCGATCCTCGGCGGCGGCGTCTCCGGCGTCAACGCCGCGCAGATGGCCGTCGGCATGCGCGCCGACGTGACCATTTACGACATCAACATGGAGCGCCTCGCCGAGCTCGACATGTTCTTCTCGAGCCAGATCAAGACCGCTTTCGCCTCTCGCGCGGCAATCGCCAGTGCCGTCGAGAAGGCCGAGCTGGTGATCGGGGCCGTGCTGGTGCCCGGAGCAGCGGCGCCGAAGCTGGTGACGCGGGACATGCTGAAGACGATGAAGCGCGGGTCGGTGCTGGTCGACATCGCCATCGACCAGGGCGGCTGCTTCGAGACAAGCCATGCGACGACCCACGCCGACCCCGTCTACGAGGTCGACGGGATCATCCATTATTGCGTGGCCAACATGCCGGGCGCGGTCGCGCGGACCAGCGCGTTTGCGCTCAACAATGCGACGCTGCCGTTCGCGCTGAAGATCGCCAACCTCGGTGCAGAGGAAGCGATGCGGCAGGATCCGCACCTTGCCGCCGGACTCAACGTCTCAGGCGGGAAGATCCGCCATCAGGCCGTGGCGGAAGCGCTCGACCTGGCTTACGACCCGGTCTGAGCGCTCGCAGCGGGGGCCGCGTCGATCGCGGCTTCCAGCCACTGCTGGATCTGGCCGCGCGGCGCGGCGCCGACCTTCTGCGCGATCGGCTGACCGCCCTTGAACAGCAGCATCGTCGGGATGCCGCGCACGCCGTAGCGGCCCGGCGTGTCCGGATTCTCGTCGATGTTGATCTTGGCGATGGTGACTTTCTCGCCAAGCTCATTGGAGATTTCCTCGAGCGCCGGAGCGATCATCTTGCACGGTCCGCACCACTCGGCCCAGAAGTCGACGAGGACGGGCGTGTCGGCGCCCAATACGTCGGTTGCAAAGCTCTGGTCGGTGACGGTCTTGGTAGCCATGGCGGCGACTCTCCTGAAAAGATTAACGGCCATATGGGGCCTCGCGGTGCACCGCTCAAGGCATCAGTTCGATGAGTTTCGGGCCTGACGTGTAGAGCAAAGCGGCCCGCACCGCGCGACCGGGGAAGATCACGCGGAGCGCCTGCGCATAAGCGTCCATCTGCGCCCGGTGCGATGCCGGAATCGACGCGTCATCTTCAGGCACGCGGCCAGTCTTGAAATCGATCACCGAGACCGTCGACTCTTCGACCAGCAAGCGGTCGACGGTGCCCGCAATAACCCGCCCATCCGGCAAGGTGGCCGCAAGCGGCGCTTCGCCCAGCGAGCCGGGCCCGAACAATGGCGAGAAGCTCGGCTGGGACAGCACGTCGCAGACGTGCCGGGCGATTTCCGATCGTTCGGCAGGGTCGATGACGCCCGCAGATTTCTCGAGCCACAGCAACGCCCGGTCGGGGCGCTGATCCGGCGCGACCGGCACGAGCCGCTCGAGCAGCTGGTGGATCAGCGAGCCCCGCCTCGCGGCGACGCGCATCGCGTCGCTGGGCGGCGCCGATGATTCATCGTCGACCGCAATGGCTGATGGCGCAAGCGGCCGCGGCGGACGCGATTCGGGCGGGGCCGCACGCTGCGCCCAGTCCGGAACCGAGGCGCGCGGCAACTCGCTCTTGGCCCCACCCTTGCGACAAGCGGATGCGGTGCCCGAGGAAAAGCGGAGACCCCAGTCGCTCGGCTCGGCCCCGAGCGAGACCATCGCCTTCTCGACCACGACGTGCCAGCTGTCCGGCACGCGCGGATCGGCACCGTCCTTGCGCGCTCGAGGCATTGCTCCGCTCACGATCAGGCGGTCGGCGGCGCGGGTCAGCGCGACGTACAGGAGCCGCATATGTTCCTCGAGGTCGCGCTGTTCGTCGGCAATGATGCGCTCGTCGAACGGCGGCCCTCGTTCTTCCTTCTTCGGACGAAGCATGGGCAGCGGCCCCGAATCCTCGACCTCCATGTCGATGATGATCGGCCGCCGGCCCAACCGCGCCGGTTCGGCGGTCGCATCGGCGACGATGACGACTGGCGCTTCGAGGCCCTTGGCGCCGTGGACCGTCATTACCCGCACCTCGTTCGCCTGGTTGCCGGGATCGCGCTGGACGTCGACGGTGCCATGCGAAAACCAGGCGAGGAACCGGTCGAGGGAGGCAATTTCAGTGCGTTCGAACTCCAGCGTGCTGTTCATCAGTTCGTCAATCGGATCGCGCGCCGCGAGCCCGAGGCGCGAGTAGAGCTTCCGCCTACCCTGCATCGGGCCGGAGAGGATCGTTTCGAGAAAGCGCGAGGGCGGCGTGAAATCGGCGATCCGCAGCAGTTCGGACAGGACCGCATGGGCCGCGCGAAATAGGTCATTTTCGTCAGCGCGCCGGCGAAGGTCCCGCCACAGCGTCGATTTGCGATCAAAGGCGAGCTCGCGGAGCTGGTCCTGGTCCCAACCGAGCAATGGCGAAACCAGCAGGCAGGCGAGGCTGAGGTCGTCGCTCGGCTGGACGACGAACCGGACCGCCGCGAGCAGGTCCTGCACCGCCAGCGGCTCGTGGAGGTGAAGCCGGTCGACCCCGGCAACGGGGATGCCCGCCGAGAACAGCCGCGCGACGATCAGCGACGCGATCTCCCCGCGGCTGCGGACGAGGACCAGGATATCGCCCGGAGTCAGCGGCTGGCCAGTCGAGGCGAGCACGGGCGCGTCCGCGATCATTGCCCCGATGCGATCGGCGAGGTGCTCGGCATATTGCCGGTCGCGGAGGCTGACCCAGCGTTCTTCGCCCTCGTCGGAATCATCGCCGAAATACTCGACGACGAAGGGCTGCCAGAGCTCGGCCTCGCCGGCGCGCTCGGCATGGTGGGCGCGATGCGGCGGCGGCGGCTCGGCCAGGGCCAGCGCCTGATGGCCCACCGTCCCGATCACCGCGTCGACCACGTCGAGCACCGGCTGCGCCGACCGGAAGCTGGCGGCGATCGAGAGATCGCGGAACTCGCGCGCCCGGCGGTGGTAGCTGAACAGGTCGACGACGTTGCCGTCGCCGCGCAGCGATTCGGCGCGGCGGCGGAACTCGGCGCGGGCTTCGTGGAAGCGGCCGGGGTCGGTCCCCTGGAAGCCGTAGATCGACTGCTTGAGATCGCCGACCATGAACAAGGTGCGGTGCCGCTCCGCATCCTCGCTCGAGCCGCTGAAATATTCCTCGACCAGGCCGTGGATGATTTCCCACTGCGCGGGATTGGTGTCCTGTGCCTCGTCGACCAGCACGTGATCGATACGCCGGTCGAGCTTGTAGCGAACCCAGTCGCCCATGCCGGACTGGCCGAGCAGGTGCCGCGTCCATTCGATCAGGTCGTTGAAGTCGGCGACACCGGCGCTGCGCTTGGCGCGGGCATAAGCGTCGGCAAACGCCTGGCCGGCGCGCAGCCCGGCGGCGATGTCGGCCGCCAACCGCGCTCCGTTCTGGATGCTGAGCAACTCGCCGACCAGGGTCGCAAGCCGCCCCGCGTGCGCCTCATAGTGCGGTTCGGCCTTCGACTGGCCGGCGGAAACGCGCGGCGTGCCCGTCGCCGTCATCACGACCTTGCGCAAATCGTCGAGGCTGGCGGCCCGCTCGATCGGCGTCAGCGCCAGCCATCGCTCGATCGTCTCGGCGTAACCGAGCCCGCTCTGAGCGCCCCATTTGCGGTTTGCATCGGCGACCGCACGAAGAAGGTCGCAATCGAATCCTTCATCGCCGCAGCGCGTGGCGATCAGTTCCTCGATCGAGCCGTCCGGCAAGTTCATAAAGTCGCGGATCCGGGGCTCAATGGATTCGCGCGAGCCGAGCGCCGCCAGGGCCTGCTGGCGGCGCGCACAGGCCCGGAGATATTCGACCGCGCCAAACTCGCCGAGGCGGCGGCTGAGGCTTTGCAAATCCCGGATCAACCCGTCGTCGGCGCGCTCTTCGGCATCGGCGCTAAGCTCGGCGAGTGTCCGGCGTACCAATTCCTGCTCCGCTCGCCCCTCAATCGGCTGGAAGCCAGGGACAATTCCCGCCTCGGCCGGGAATGCCGCCAGCAGGGATTGGGCAAAACTGTGAATGGTCTGGATCTTGAGGCCACCGGGGCAATCGAGCACCCGAGCGAACAGTTTCCGCGCCTTTTCGCGCGTGCCCGGGTCGTTGGCCTCGCCAAGCGCGAGCAGGTCGCCGCCCAGCGCATTGTCCTTGAGCCGGACCCAGGCCGCGAGGCGGGCGCCGATGCGGTTGGCCATTTCCGCCGCCGCGGCCTTGGTGAAGGTCAGGCAGAGAATCGACTCGGGGTTCGCGCCCTGAAGCAACAGGCGCAGCACCCGCGCCGTCAGCACCTGCGTCTTGCCCGTGCCGGCCGAAGCCGACAGGGCCGAGTGGGCCTGGGGGTCCGCGGCCGACGCCTGCTCGCCCTTGAGGTGCGGCAGCGGCCTAAAGCGCTTGCTCATGCGCCGCTCCTCGCCATAGAATTGCGGCGATGACCGAGAGCAACGACGACAACGAGCGCGCCAACAAGCAACGGCGGGACAAATTGGTGAAGGCCGGCGTGGCGGTAGGGATCGGCTCCGCGGCCGTCGTCGCCGCTTTGCTCTATGCCTCGAAGGTCAAGAAGAAGCCGCGCAACTAGGCTCATCGGCGGCCATACCATTCTTCGAGCCGCATCAGCTGGTCATAGTCGCCATAGGGCGCATAGGCCGGGTTGAGCTTGGCGGTGAACGGCTCGGTCCCGGTCAGCCACTTGCCCGCCGCGCTGACGAAGTTGCGATAAGCGTGATCGAGGAATTCGCCCGGCTCCATGTCCTTGTCGGGGCGCATTAGCCGACCGAACTTGCCGCGATACCGGGCGAGCGACCAATATTCGAAGTCTTTAGGGTCCCCTGCAACACCCTCGAACCCACCGGCGCGCCCGATCAACCCGAGCAGCCCCAGTTGCAGGGCGAAGCCTTCGGTGACTGCCTTTTGGGTCGGCGGCGCGCCGGTCTTATAGTCGATGATCGCCACCGTCCCGTCGGCGAGCCGGTCGATCCGGTCGACGCGGCCGTGGACCGTGACCCCGGCGAGCGGCGTCTCGCCGGTGACTTCAGCCACCAGCGGCCGCCGGCCTTCCGCCCGGTTCGCGCTTTCACGGTCGGCGACCCAGTCGATCGCTTCCAGCAACCGCGGCGCCCATAAGGCCCGGAGCATCGGGTGCACGGCCGCGTCCGCGAGGAGCTGCTCGGCGCGAGGCCGCAGCCGGGCCGGGTCGCAATCGTCGTGCTGCAGCCAATCCTGGAGCACCTTGTGGACGGCTTCGCCCTTCCACCGCGCCGTGTGGTCGGCATCGACCGGGTCGATCGACCGCAGCTTAAGGATCGCCTGCGCGTAGAAGGCGTACGGATCGGCATTGAGGCGATCGACTGCGGTCACGGAAATGCGTTCGGGTCGCTGTTCCGGCGGCGGCGATGGCCGTGGCCGGGCGGCAGGCTTCGCCTCGCCGGGATCGTCGAGCACCTGCGTCAGCCGTTCCAGCGCGATGTCCCGCGGCAGGCCGCCGGTAATCGCGTCGAGACGCAACAGGAAGCGCGACGCGACCGTCGGCGAGCGGCTGTCCCGCCGGGCGCGCGTGATCAGGACCTGCGGTGCACCGAGCGCGCTGGCAAAGTCGTGTGCGGAGAGGCCAATGCGGAATTCGAGGCCGGGCATGCCGAGGTCGGCGCGGACCTTGGGCGGAAGCCAGGGATCGGGGGCCGGGAGCGCGGGCCACACGCCCTCGTTGAGCCCGCCGAGGATCATCACATCGGCGCGCTGCAACCGCGCCTCAAGCAAGCCCCAGATGAAGATGCGCGGATGGCCGCCATAGGGTGGGCGCATCGACTGCCCATCGAGCAAGTCGCGAAGCAGTGACACGGCGCCGTCCCGATCGACCAGGATCGCCTGCGCCGACTCCGATGCCTGCAACTCCGCGAGGAAGTCGGAGGCCGCGCGGCCCGCCGGCCCGGTCCAGGCGGCATCGCCCGCAAGCACCTCGACGGCGCCAATTAGTCGACCGACAAATTCGACCAGCGGTCGAGGTTCGGTGAGCAACCCGTCGATGCCGGCCACGCGGGTCCGGACGAGGCGCCACGCATCGAGGCTGCCGAAATGCGTGTCGAGGCCGGCCAGGCCCGCTGCGGGCCGCGGCCCGCGCAATTTGAAGTCCATCTCACGGGCCGCTTCTAGCCACATGAGCCGCGCCTCCCCTTCACCGCCAACCAGCGGATGCTTGGCCAGAGCAAGCAGCTGGACCGGGGCGAATTCCTCGGCAGCGGTCGAGGCGATGCTGAGCAGCAAGGTCCCGACGGGCGTCTGTGACAGCGGCGTGCCGGCGCTGTCATCAGCCTCAATGTCCCAGCGGCGCAGGAGCGCTGCAACCCGTTTGGCGAGATTGCGGTCCGGCGTGACCAGCGCTGCGGTCTTGCCCGGCGTCTCCAGCGTTTCCCGAAGAACCAGCGCGATCGCCTGGGCCTCGCTGGCCGAATCCGGCAGTTCGGCCAGGCGAATGCCGGACAGCCGCCGGTCGGCCGGCTTCAGGCCTTCCCATTTGTGCGAGAAGTCGGCCGCCGCCATCGCGTTGGCGACAGCCCTGCCCCGCGCCGCGAGCGACGCCGCTCGGCCCGACCAGCGCCACCGCTGGACCTCGCCGCGGCCGATTCCCATCCGGTCGAGCAGCAGCTTCAGGTGGAACTGGGGATGCGTTTCCTCGGTGCGCCCGCGCTCATCCGGCCCAAGCACGTCCCATTCGGCCTCGGGCATGGTGTCGGCGAGATAAAGACCGGGCAGAACCACCTCGCCGTTCGGCATCCGGGCAACCCGCGCCAGCACGGCTGCGACCGCTGGTGCAGCGGTGGAGATGCCGGCGGCAACCGTGAAGCCCGGCGGCGGCGCATCCTTCCACCGCTCTTCGGTGCGGCGGAGCAGCTGGTTGCGGCGATCCGCAAGGTCCGTTGCCCCTTGCGCAGTCAAGATCACTGGCCATTGCTCGACGATCACGGCCAGCCTTTCGAACGAGCGCTGCCAGTGTGCCGCGAGGTCGGTCGCTTCGGCTCCCACTTGGCGCAGCTCGGTTGGCGCGATTTCCTCGATGAGGAGCGCGTCGAGGGTTCGGGCCAGGTCCGCGGCGAGCCGCAAGGCTTCGGCCGAGGCGATGCCTGAGCGACCGAGGATCGACGCCAGCGTCAGGAGCCGCTCGAGCGGGTCGATGGCCGGCGCCACGGCATCGTCGACCGAATCTAGCGCACCGCCGATCCGATCATCGAGCTCGGGATCGCCGATCGGGATCAACCGCGGGAGCAGCAGGCCACCGCCGCTTGCCCGGACGAACGCCTCCGTCACGGCACGGACGGCGCGATTGTTGGGCAGGAGGATCCGCCCGCTGGCGAGGTCCAGCGGCCCCTTCGCGAACCGGGCAATGAGCCCGGCCACTAATGCATCCGCGAACGACCGATGAGCGGGGATGGTGAAGACGGCGGGGCGCTCGGGGGCGCCGTCAGGCATCTTCGAGCGCCGCTTCCGTCAGTTTGATCGACTTGGGGGTACCGACGTCGAACCACAAGCCCTGGTGGACGGCACCGAAGCAGCGCCCCTCCTCGATCGCCCGGCTCCAGAAGAGGTTGGTCGAGAAGGGCCCGTCGGGCGCGTCGCGCAACAACCGCTTCGACAGCATCTGGATGCCCGTATAGACGAACGGCGCGACGCGGCTCTTCTCCCGCCGGCGCAGCCGCCCGTTACGATCCATGTGGAAATCGCCCATGCCGCGATGATTTCGCGCGCGGGCCAAGGGCACGAGCAGCAGGAGCGCGTCCATCTTCGCATCGTCCCAATGCGATGCCAGCAGCTTCAGCGTATCGGCCGGCCCATCAACCCAGAAATTGTCGCTGTTGACCGCCAGGAACGGATCGGCGTCAATCAGGTCGGCGGCCTGCATGAGGCCGCCCCCGGTCTCCATCAGCAGCTTCCGCTCATCGGAAATGACCACCTCCAGCCCGTGCTTGCGGCTGGCGAGATGGGCTTCGACCGCATCCGCGAGGTAATGGACGTTGACCACGACCTTCTCGACGCCGGCAGACCGCAGCCGATCGAGCACATGATCGAGCAGCGCCTGCCCCGCCACCTCGATCAGCGGCTTCGGCTTGGTCGCGGTGAGCGGCCGCATGCGCTTGCCGAGGCCCGCCGCCATGATCATTGCCGTGCGCGGAATCTCGGCCGGAACTTCGGCCCGCAAGCGGAGCGCGCGGCGGGCCTGCTTCATGCCGCCTCCCGCCATGGGTCGCGGCGAAACGCCGCCGGGACATTTGCGTCGAACCATGCGCGCACCGGCGCCAGCGACGGCTGCGCCAGGTCACGCTCGAGCAGGCCCCACATGCGCGGCTGGAAGCGCCGGTAGTGCGGCTTGTCGTCGCGCTGCCACAGGCGGGTGAAGACGCCGAGAATGCGCGTGTTGCGTTGCGCGGCGAGAGCCCAATAGGCGCGCTCGAACTGGTCGCCATGGCCGGTCGCGGCCACGTAGCGGCGGATCATCGCGCCCTCGATCGCTTCCGGCACGTCGCGGCGAGCGTCTTCAAGCACGGATGCGAGGTCATAGGCCGGATGCCCCGCGACCGCGTCCTGGAAATCGAGCAGGCCGAACCGCCCGATGCCTTCCAGCCCATCGACCAGCATGACGTTCTCCGCATGATAGTCGCGCAGAACAGTCACCGGACCCAGGCCGTCGCCGGCGACCGAAGCCAGCACATCGCGCCATGCGGCGTCATACCCCGCGGCGTCGACGTCCAGGCCAACGGCCGGGCAGTACCATTCGGTGAACAGGCCCAGCTCTTCGAGCCACTGGTCGAGACCGTGCGGCCTGAGGCCCGGCATCGGGCTATGCTGGTGGAGGTGGACGAGCACATCGGTCGCGAGTGCATACAATTCTTCTTCGCGGTCCGGATCTTCGTCGAGGAACTCGCGCAGGCGCCAATCGCCGAAGTCGCCGAGCAGGAGCAGTCCCCGTTCGAGATCGCGGGCGAGAATCTGCGGCGCGCTCAGCCCGACCGAGGCGAGCCATTCGGCAACCGCGATGAACGGCCGCGGGTCCTCGTGCGGCGGCGGCGCGTCCATCAAGACCGCGCTGCGGTCGCCGGTCACCACGCGGAAGTAGCGGCGGAACGACGCGTCGCCGGCGAGCGGCAGGATGTCCGCCCCTGCCCAACCGGAAGCGGCAAGGAATTCAGGCGCATGGGCCGGAGGCTTCATCGGAGCGCAATCACTTTGGAGGCCATCGTCCCTCCCATGACGGGGGCACCCCGGCTGTCAAGATTCGCTCGCCACTCGGAGCGAATTCAAGGGTCAAAGCGAGCGCATCGGGCCATGCCGGCGCCCGTTCCGGCCATTCGACGAGGAGGACGGCGTCAGCCGCCGCGTCCAGGCCAAGCTCGTCGAGTTCGGCGGCGTCTTCGATGCGATACAGGTCAACGTGCCACACCGGCGGGTCGAGCTCTTCATAGGGCTGGACGATCGCAAAGGTTGGGCTTGGCACCTCGCCACTATGTCCCAAAGCGCCGATGAACCCGCGTGCCAGTGCCGTCTTGCCGACGCCGAGCGGGCCAGACAAGGTCACGACGTCGCCGACCTTGACGAGCTTCGCCAGGCGAGCACCGAATGCCGCGGTCGCCGCTTCATCCGCAAGGATCATTTGGTCCCGCGCGGGATGGTCAGCGTAACCTTGGTGCCCTTGCCCTTCTTGGAGTCGAGCTCGACGGTGCCGCCGTGCGCCTCGATGAACTGCCGGGTCAGCGGCAAGCCGAGGCCGAGCGCTGCTTCACCGCGCACGCCCTCCTCAACGATGCGGTCGAACCGATTGAATACGCGCGGTAAATCCTTCGGGGAAATACCGGAGCCATTGTCGCTGATCCGGATGACCGCTTTCTCTTCATCCCCTTCGGCCTCGATCCGCACCCGTCCCTTCCGGTCGGTGTAGGCGATGGCGTTGCCGAGCACATGCTCGATCGATTCCCGGATCCGGCGCGCATCGCCGAACACGAACCCGATCGATGGGGCAATTTCGACCTCGAGCTTCTGCGACTTTTCATCGGCGCGCGGCCGCGCTGCGTCGATGGCGCCGCGGCATAATCCGGCGAGATCGATCCGCTCGCGCTCGAGCGCCACGCCGCGCGTATCGCCGGTGGTGAGGTCAAGCACGTCGTTGATCAGTTTCGATAGGCGCGAAACCGCTTCCAAGATCGCGTTCACATAGTCGGCGGCAGTCGGGGCGAGCTTCCCGGCATAGCCGGCGGCGAGCATTTCCGCGAAGCCGCCGATCGAGGTCAGCGGCGTGCGCAACTCGTAGCTCATATTGGCGACGAAGTCCGTCTTGACGCGGTCGGCCGCCTCGAGCGCGGCGGCACGTTCGCGCAGGGCCGCTTCGATCCGCGTCGAATCGGTCACGTCGACCATGGTCAGCAAGGCGTTGCCATCCGGCAGCGGCACCGCGGCGAACTGGAAGTGGCGCCCATCGGTCATCGAGATGCGGCCGTTTTGCGATTGGCGTTCGTTGGTGGTCTGGCGCACCATCTCGCGGATTTGCGCGGCTGCGGTGGGGTTCACCAGCTTCCGCGCCATTGCGGGGACTAACTCGTCGACGCGCGGATGCTCAGTCAGCCACTCTTCGTCCAGCTCCCAATCCTCGATGAAGCGGCGATTCCACAGATAGAGCCGGCCATCGCTGGCGAAGACGCTGATCGCCTCGAACAGATTGTCGAACGTCGCCGCCCGAACCCGGAGCAACGTGTCGCGCGCCGAAGCGAGACGGAGTTGTTCGGTCCGGTCCTCGAGAAACAGGCGAAGGCCGCCGTCGGGAAGCGGCTGGGCAACCACCCGCAAGTGATCGCCGTTGGGGAGCGTCCACTCCTCTTCGAGCACCTCCTCCGGACTGCTGAACCAGGCGCGGCGCTCTTCCTTCCACTGCGGGAAATCGCGGGCTTCCGGCACCCGCTGCTTCTCGCGCATCCGATCGAGCACGCGATCGAATTCGGGGCTCTCGCCGAGCCACTCGGCGTCGAGCATGGCCATGACCGCGAACGGCCGGTTGAAGAAGCTGAGGTTGCGGTCGGCGTCGAACTGGGCGGTGCCGGCGGTCATCCGGTCAGCAAGTTCGCGCTGCGATTCGATGTGGCGCGCGAGGTCGGTGCGCGCATTCTCAAGGTCCTGGATGTCGATTGCGAACCCGGCAACGGCAGCGGTCGACAGCGGCACGTCGACGATCCGTAACATCCGTCGTTCGGCGTGGATGATGGCCGGCACCATGCGCGACTGAACCTGGCCGCTTTCAAGCGCCTTGCGCGCCGTTTCGAGCGACCCCTCCCCGCCCGAGGAATCGACAAGCTCCAAGCCGCGCGAGATGACGTCGGCTGCGTCGCGGCCCTCGACGGCGTCGACGAACGCGCTGTTGACCAGGCCGAGCTTGAAGTCGGGCCCGCGGTACCACATCGGGAACGGCGCCGCCTCGATCAGGTGGGTCAGCGAATCGAGCGCGCTTTCGGTCTGGCGCAGCTTGAGGGTGAGCTGGGCGCGGTCTTCCTCGCCGGCGCTGCTGTCATAGAACCACAGCAATAGCGTGCCGGGCGGTTCCGGCGACGGCGCCGGGCCACCGCGGACCTCGAACACCCGGCCCGAGCCGATTGCCCGGACCGTCGCCGCCAAGCGGCCAGCGGACAGGCGAGCACTGTCGATCTTGGTCGCCAGCCTCGCCAGATCATCGGCGTCGATGCCACGTTCGTCCGCGGAAAGATCGGGGAGACGCGCTGGTTGCCCCTGGAGGCCAAGGTCCCGCGCGAGCTGAGGGTCGATCTCCACCTTCAGGTCCGGCCGGACAAGCAGTGGTCGTGATGGCGCCGCCTCGAGCAGCGCGGCGTTCGTCCGGGCAACGTCGAGCACCGTCTCCGCCAGACGGAAGCGGCGGGCAGCCATGATCGCAATGGCGGACGCAATGGCGATCCACAGGATCGCCAAGCCGACTATCACGATGCCGATCGGCAAGTTCATTCAGGATCCCCGCGCCGCCCCATGCGCCAATCCATAGGCGGTTAGCTTGGAGAGGTAGAAGCAAAAAGGGCCGCCCTCCGAAGAGGACGGCCCCGATTTGCCGGTGGTGCCAGGATCAGAGGCCGAGGAGGCCGCCGAGCTTCGCACGCGCCGTGACGAACACGCGGCGCCCGATGTAGTCGTAGTAGCTGCCGAGCAACGGAACCTGGCCGAAGGCGCCACCGGTAATCGGCGAGCCAACGGTCGATACCAGCGGCGGCTTCTTGTTGAAGATATTCGCCACACCGATGGTGAAGCTGAAGTCCTTCGTCGCCTGAATTTCCGCCGACAGGCTGTGATAGGCAACCCGCGGTAGCTTGTAGATCGGGCAATAGGGCCCGCCACGAAGCGCGTAGGCCGACGCAGTGGCCAGACAGAGGCCCGGCGTCAGGTTCGAGTTCGAAGCTGGGCCGATTGGCTGGCCATTGGAGTCGATCAGATTCTGTCGGTCACTCGTTCCGGCGATGACCTGTAGGCCGTAGGTTATGGTCACTGGATTTTTCGACCAGGTGACGTTGAGATCGCCAACCCACTTCGGATCGCCGGCCTTGCCATTGAACGTCTGCTGGACGCCTTCGAACAGCGTGAACTTGTCCTTCAGCTGATAAGTCATCTGACCAATCATCGACAAAGTGCCGAGATTCCCCAGACCCTGCTTGAATCGCGTGGTGAAATCGAGGCTCTTGTTGCGCTGCTGGTCGATGTTCAGGAACGGATCCCTGACCTGCGTGATCGAGAAGGCCGGAGCTCCGGTCGACGGATTACGATCGAACAGGGTGCACAGCGGGTCGTTCGGGAAGCTTTCCGACGTGTAGCAACCGTTGACGATGTTGCCGGCGCCAAGCTGGGTAACCTGGTCGCGGACGTTGATGTCGATGTAATCGACCGCGAAGCTGAACTGACCGCCGCTCCACAGCCATCCATCCGGCGTAAAGATGGCACTGAGGGTCAGCGCCTTCGACTTCTCCGGATTGAGCAGACCGATACCACCTTGGGAGAATGTCTCGGCGCTGCCGCCGGCTCCGCCGTAGTTGTCCGGGACGCCGTCCGCGGCGCAATTAGTGCGGATCTGTTGGTTGTCGCTCTGGCCCCAACGAATGCAGGGATCGATCGAGGACTGGGAAAGGAAGCCCGATTCATTGGCCAGGAACTGCTCGAACAGCGCCGGCGAGCGGAAGGACGTGCCGTAGGTAGCGCGCAGGCGCAACCAGCTGGTGGGCGCGTAATTGCCTGCGATCTTGTACGTCCAATTACCCTTGTCAGAGTCACTGGCGCCATCGAACACGCAATTGAATTCAGCGTCGCAAACCGGTCCGGTGCGCTTGGCGTAAGTGTTGGTCACGCGTGCTGCACCGTTGAAGGTCAGCTCTTTGACACCCGGACGATCACGAAGCAGCGGGATCTCGAGCTCGCCAAACAATTCGGTCGTGCGCTCGAAGCCCTTGGTAATGCCCGATGACGTGCTGCCCCACAGGTTCCCCGATAGCGACACGTCGCCGGGAACGTCGTTGATGAAGTCCCGGCGCCACTGGCCGCCGAGCGCGAATTTGACCGCTCCACCCGGAAGATTGAACAGGTCGCCACCGAACGACAGCTCGGCCGTGTCCTGCTTGTAGAGCGTGTTGCCCTTGTCGACGCCGAACAAGAACGCCCGTTCAGCATCGGTGAACTCACCGCGCAGGACGCGCGGGTCGGTGTAGTTGATGTCGAGGCATGGAACGCCGCGGATCGGGGTCAGCGCGCCCGGCAGCAGGTTCGGGTTGTTCGCGCAGGTCTCGGTGCGCCACGCGGCAATGCCGAACTCGACCGCGTCGCGGAAGATGACCTGGCGCGAATAATCGCCGTCGGACTGGCTGTGCTGGAAATAGAAATCGGCAAAGCCATGCGGCAGTAACTTTGACAGGTCGGCGCGGATGCCAGCCAGGCCGCGGAAGTACTTGACGTCCGTACTGGAATTGAACGGCGCGATGATGACCGGGGTCATCAGTGCCGAGCCGCTGAAACCGGCATTGATCGGGTCGCCCTGCGCGAACGGGTTGCAGGCTTCGCCGCCGAGGCCGTAGCCGCCGCGCGAGCAGAAGAAGTACGGGACGTTGTACGGATCGCCGTATTGCGTCGGGGCGACGCCCGGGAACTGATAGAAGAACAACTGGCGGTGAGCGATCGTGTGCGTCTTGCGACGATCGTACAGGCCTTCGAAGTACAGGTTGACGTCGTCGGTCAGGTCGTAGCCACCTTCGCCGAAGACGGTGAAGCGCGTCGTCCGCGGGATGACCGAGTCCTGGTCCACCTGGCTGTTGTAATTGTCGGCCAGGGCCAGACCGGTCGCGCTGTAGGCGCCGACCGGGAAGAAGCCGGCGGGTGCACCGAACTGATAGTTGGTGACCGGCGGCGCGAGGATGCCGGACAGATATTGGTCGAGCCGCGATCCCGGCGTGTTGAACTGGATGCTGGTGATCGGACGACGGATCGTGCCCGCAGGCGTCGGTCCGCAATTCGTGCCGAACGGCGCGACCGGGCGGCGCGTAACCGTCGGTCCGCACAGGTTCCGGGGACCGACCCCGATGCCGTAGGGAATCAGGTCGAGCAGGAAGATCTGGTTGTTCGCGAAGGCGCCGCAATAGGGTTCGCCGGTGCGCGGATCGATTGGATCAGCGCGCTCGCCCGTCGCTTCGCTGGTGACATTTTCTTCTTCGCAACCAAGGAAGCTGCGGTCGCCGCGCTTCAGTGCATTGCGCTTGTACCAATCGACGCCGACCATCACGTGGCCGCGGTCGCCGATGCCGGTGCCAAACAAGGCGGACAAGCTCTTCTCGCCGCCACCCGAGTTGGTCGTCGGCACGCTGGCGAAGCCGCGGACCTGCACGCCGCGCACGTCCTTCTTGGTGATCAAATTGACCACGCCCGCGATCGCGTCCGAACCGTAAATCGACGACGCACCCGTCTTCAGGATGTCGATCTGCTGGATGGCTTCAACCGGAATCACGTTGAGGTCGAAGGCCGAGACACCGCCACGAACGCCGGCGGGGCCGGCCCGACGGCCGTTGAGCAGGACGAGGGTACGGTTGGCCCCGAGGCCGCGGAGCGACACGGTCTCGACACCCTCGCCCCCGTTGACGACGAAGTTGGACGAAATCGCCGAGGTGATCTGAGTCGAACCGGCGGCAATCGGCGAGGTTTGCAGCACCTGGGCGGTGTTGAGCTTGCCTTCGCGGTTCTCGACATTGGGGTCGATGACCGTCAGCGGATCGGAACTGGTGCGCTCGTCACGGCGGAGGCGCGAACCCGTAACGACGATCGCGGACTTGCCGCCCTGAACCGAGTCGGCGGACGCAGCCCCCGAGGCCGTCGTCGAAACCTCGCCTGTGTTGGCGAGCGGATCGGCCTGGGCCGCAGCGTTCACGCAGGCCTGGTGTTGGGCGGGATCCGAGATGGCCGAGCAATCAGCCGGCGCCGCGCTGGCCGCTGGGCTCTGCGCAAAGACTGGAGTTGCGAACGCCGCGCCAATGGCAATGGCCGACGCCGATAGCGAAAATCGCGATGCAGAATAACGCATTAACCAACTCCCCTGATAACCTGCGATGGGACCCTAACGGGCAACCGTTACGAGGCAACGGCGGTCGGCACTCGTTCGTCGAATCCAGCGGCCAGTGTCGCATTAATGCAACATTCATCGCGAGTCGGGGTGCCGACATTTACCTCGCAGGGCCGGTCCGACGCTGCTTAGGTCGCCTCAGGCACGGGTTTGTCACCTCGTCGGTTTTCGATAGTAACGCGGCCATGCACATCCTCGAATTGCCCCGATGACCGGCGCCCTCACCAGTTCGTCCGTGCGCGGCGGCACCAACCTTGATCAGGAAATCGCGACTGCCCGGCGGCTGCTGGAATCAGACCCGAACGAAGCGCTCCGCTTCATCGAGAGCCGCTTGCCCGGCTATCCCGACCGGCGCCTGTTCCGGCTGGCCGCGGAAGCTTGCCGCCAACTGGGCTTGAGCGCCGATGCCGAGGATGCCGAACTCGCCGCGATCCAGGCCTCCTTCAAGGTCCCGCAACTCGACCGGGCCGCGGTTGCCGCGCGCGACGGCAACGGCGCCGAGGCGTTCGCGCTGGTCGATCAATTCCTGCGCGAGGAGCCCGACGACTTGCTGGCGCTGACCATGGCGGTCGAATCCGACCTCGACGCGTGGCGCCTGGAGCAAGCGGAAGCGCGGTTGCGGCACGTCATTTCCCGGGCCCCGAGCTACCTCCGCGCGATCATGCTCCTGGCCAAGTGCCTGACCCTGCAGGCGCGACTCAAGGAAGCTATCGCCGTCACCGACGAGGTGCTGGAGCGCAAACCCAACAACAAACCGACGCTGCAGCAGATGGCCCACCTCAACGCCGAGGCCAACCACCACGACAAGGCGGTCGAATATTACCAGCGATTGCTCGAGCTGGATCCTAACAGGCTCGATCTATGGATCATTTGCGCCCAGCATCTACGCATGCTCGGCCGCAAGGACGAGAGCCAGGCCGCCTTCCGCCAGGCATTGTCGATGGACCCCAACAACGGCGCAGCATGGTGGGGACTGGCACATTACTTCGCGGGTTCGATCACCGACGCCGACCTCGCGGCCATGGAGAAAGCGCTCGCCGACAGCGCAAGCCGCCCCGAAGACAGCGCCCCCCTGCACATTGCCTTGTCGATCTTCGCCGAACGCCGGGGCGACCATGCCGCCGCCTTCGAGCACGTCGCGACCGGCAAGGCACTGCAAGCGTCCCGCTATCCGCACGACTCCCGGGCCATTACCGAGGGCGTCGACAAGCTGATCGATATATTCAGTCCCGAGCTGTTCGCGCGCCACGCCGCCGCCGGCGATCCGGACGATGCGCCAATCTTCATCATCGGCATGCCGCGATCGGGGACGACCCTGCTCGAGCGGATTCTCAGCCGCCACTCGGCCATCGAGGCGGGCGGCGAGCTGCCGATCATGCCCCGCCTGCACGAGCGGCTACGCAGCGAGAGCGCCGACTATCCCGACCGGGTCGCGCGCATGTCCGACGAGGAGGTCAACGCCCTCGGCCGCGCCTACGCCATCCCGTCACGCGAATACCGGATGACCGCCAAGCCGCGCTTCATCGACAAGCTCAACACCAACTGGTTTCACGTCGGGCTGCTGCGGCTGATGCTGCCCCACGCAAAGATCATCGACCTGCGCCGCAACGCGCTCGACTGCTGCTGGTCCAACTTCAAGATGCTCTTCGCCGACGGCCACATCGCGTCCAACGACCAGCATAGCATCGCCTCCTACTACCGCGACTATGTACGGCTGGTGGAAGCGATCAGCGCGGCATCCGGCGGCGGCATCCTCCACGTTCGCTACGAAGACCTGGTCGACGACGTGGAGGGCCAGACCCGCGCGATCCTCGCTTTCCTCGGGCTCGAGTTCGAGCCGGACTGCCTCGACTTCCATCTGTCGACGACCGCCGTCGCCACGCCGAGCAGCGAACAGGTCCGCCGCCCGATCAACCGCGAAGGCATCGGCTCGGCCGACCCGTACCGCCAATGGCTCGGTCCCATGATTGAACAGTTGGGCGACCTCGCCAGCTGACCGGCCGGGTCCAAAACACGCCGGTTCGACCCATTTCGTGGCATTAATGTTACATGAACGACAAAAGCATCTCCGGCTGACCCCAAGCTGGTTGCGACCCGCGCTGAAAATGAGAAAACGGTGTCCATCAGGGAAGTAAACGGGGGATACCGTGAATCATCGGAAGTTGCTGAGCGCGACCGCGCTCCAGACTGGCGCATTCATTCTTTTCGCATCGGCCAGCCCGGCCTTCGCCGAAGTGGCGAATCAACCGGCGGCACCGCCGGCCGAGGAAACGACGACCAATTCGACTCAGCCGAACCAGGTCATCGCGGCGAATGAGGCCAACAGCCCCTCGACCCCAGCCGAAAAAGCGGCAATCACCATCACCGGTTCGCGCATCAAGAAGCCGAACCTCGAGTCGACCGTTCCGGTGACATCGCTTCAGGGCGAGCAATTCTTCGAGCGCGGCCAGACCAACGTCGGCGACGCGCTCAACGACCTGCCGCAGCTGCGCAGCACCTTCGCCCAGCAGAACCCGGGCCTCGGCATCGGCATCGCCGGCCTCAACCTGCTCGACCTTCGCGGTCTCGGCACGGTTCGCACCCTGGTGCTGGTCAACGGCCGCCGCCACGTCGCCGCGGACATCCTCAACAACGCCGTGTCGGTCGACATCAGCTCGATCCCGACGGATCTCATCGACCGCGTCGACATCGTCACCGGTGCTCAGTCGTCGGTCTATGGTTCGGACGCCATTGCCGGCGTCGTCAACTTCGTCCTCAAGAAGGACTATAACGGCATCCAGGTTCGCCTGCAGGGCGCGGATACCGAGCATAATTACGGCAAGAACTGGTTCGGCTCGATCATCGCCGGGCACAATTTTGCCGACGGCCGCGGCAACATCACGGTCGGTGCCGAATATGCGCATCAGGATCGCATTTTTGCGTCCGATATTCCGTGGCTGCGTCACAATGACGGACTTGGCGTCGTTGACGTGGATGCGGGTCTCCCGGCCGACGCGCATGGCAGCGACGGCTACTTCGACCGCACGCTCATCCGCGATATCCGTCAGACCAGCATCGCCTACACCGGCCTGATCCCGATCAATCAGCGAGCCACTGACGATCCCGCCACGGTCGGTGTTGTCGAAGGGCCAAACTGCGGTCTCGGCCTCCTCGCCAACAATGGCGCCCCGACGCACACCGGCCTGCCTTATAACTGCACCTATTTCTTCACCGAAGATCAGGCGCTCACGCAGCAGACCGGCACCCGGTTCAGCACCGGCATCATCGGCGGCATCGCCGGTGGCAACGGCACGACCGGGCGCGAGCGCGAGCAGGTTTCGATCCTGCCGCGCCTCAAGCGCATCAACCTCAACCTCCTGGCTCACTTCCAGGTCAGTGACGCCTTCGATCCGTTTATCGAGGCCAAGTGGAACCGTGTCGATGCGCTCGGCAACAACGCCGGCCCATCGTTCATCCAGGGCACGTTCAACCCGTTCGATCTTCGCGAGCGCGTCCGGATCGACAACCCGTTCCTGTCCGCGACCGACCGCACGGCGATCTCAAACTTGATCCTGACCTCCGGCTGCAACACCAGCCTGACGGCGAGCTGCACCGGTGGCCGCACCACGTCCGCCGGTATCGGCGGTTCGACGCTGGCCGCGCAGGGTATCGGTGGCCCGCTCAACGCGGCCGACCGTGCCGCGATCGCTGCTGGCACCTATCGCTTTGTGGTTGCCCGCAACCTTCTCGACGTTGGCATCCGCGACGAGAAGTTCCGGCGCGACACCTACCGCATCGTCGGCGGCGTCCGTGGCAACTTCAACGACGACTGGAGTTACGAACTGTCGGCAAACTACGGCCGGTTCGACGAGAAGATCGCAGTCGACGGCTTCCTCGACAAGCAGCGTTTCATGCTGGCGATGGACTCCGGCCTCGATCCGGCGACCAACACCATCCGCTGCCGGTCGCAGTTCGATCCGACCGCGGCGGTCCCGTTGACCCGTGCGCTCGATGCCACACAGCAAGGTTTGGAAGCAGCCAAGCTCGCGGCCGATATCGCAGCCTGCGTGCCCTACAATCCGTTCGGCTATAACCCGGGCGCCAACGCGGCTTCGGTCGATTACTTCTCGTACAATGCGCACAAGAAGTCGTACCTCAGCCAGCTGGATTTCCTCGGTTTCGTCAACGGTGACTCGAGCCAGCTGTTCGAGCTTCCTGGCGGCCCTATCAGCTTCGCGATCGGTGGCGAATATCGTCGTGAGCGCGCGCGCTACAACGATGACGACTTCGCCCTAACCGGCCTTACGAACGGCGTTGTTATCGGCGAGTTCAAGCCGCCGTCGTTCATCGTCAAGGAGGCCTTCGGCGAGGTCAGCGTCCCGATCCTCAAGGAAACCAAGGGATTCTACGACCTGTCGCTGAATGCGGCCGGTCGCGTGTCGGATTACAAGGGCGCTGTCGGCACGGTCTGGACCTGGAACTACGGCGGCGAATGGGCTCCGGTGAACGGGCTCCGCTTCCGCGGCAACTACGGTAAGGCGGTCCGCGTTCCGAACCTTTCGGAAACCGGCTTCCCGAACGTGTTCAACTTCGCGCCGGGCTTCGTCGATCCGTGCCAGCCTCCGGTCACCGGCAACCGTCTCGCCAACTGCCAGGCCGACTTTACCGCTCTGGGCGTGCCGTTCCCGCTGGCGGCGATCACTCGGTCGCTGCCGATCTACAGCGGTAGCAATCCCGATCTGCAGCCGGAGGTTTCGCACTCGCTGACCCTCGGCGCAGTGTTCACACCTAAGTTCCTGCCGGGCGCTTCGCTCAGCATCGATTATTACAAGATCAAGGTTGATAACGTCATCGTCTCGCTGTCGGCGCAGGCGATCGTGAACGCCTGCTACGACCGGACGCCGGGCACGACCAACGTGCTTTGCGACCTGTTCACCCGCGTCGGCCCGGGCGGCAACTCCGTCGGCGACCTGCCGGGTTGGGTATCGGGTACTCCGGAAGAGGCACTCACCTCGGCCGGTCAGAACTTCGCCAGTCGGAAGCGCAATGGCATCGACATCAACGCCAGCTATCGGACGCGTCTGTGGAACAATTGGGTTCTCGATACGAACCTGATCTACGTCCACACGCTGAAGAACAGCGATTTCCAGAACCCTGCGGATCCGACCTTTGAGAACAGGCTGCTGGAAGAACTCGGCAATCCGAAGGATGAGTTCCGGCTCGACACCGACGTCCGCATCGGCAAGCTGACCATCGGTCACCGCATGCATTACATCGGTCCGATGTATGTGAACCTGTTCGAGGACTTCAACACGCTGTCCGGAGCCTGCCCTGAGGGTGCGCTCACATGTCCGCCGAACGATGCCGATTGGGCCGACGTTCGCCAGTATCGTGCCACTTTCTACCACGACCTTCGTCTCCAGTATAACACTGGGCCGATGGGCTATGTGAAGGACGTGGAATTCTACGGCGGTGTCGACAACATCTTCGACACTCATCCGCCGCTCGGTTCGACCGCGACGGGTGCCGGCAGCTCGATCTACGACATCCGCGGCCGGAACTACTACGCAGGTGTCAAAGCTCGTTTCTAAGCGCCGATCAGCGACGACACCGGAGCCGGGGGGAAACCCCCGGCTCTTTTTTTGTCCGCCGTACGCTGGCAAGAACCGCTGGTGAGCCACGCGGTGACCCAGTCCGACCACCTGCTTAAGCGCGGGGATGTACGCGGCGCGGCCGACCTCTTGCAGCGCGCCATGCAGGCGGGCGATGCGCTCGCTGCTCGTGAGCTGGCGACCTGGCTGCTGACCGGGCAATATGTCCGCCGCGACCTCGCCGAATCGCGCGCGATGTTTGAGCATTCGGCGGGTCTCGGCGATCAAGTCTCAGCCGGCATCGTGAGAGCCTTCGTCGCGGGGGGCGTCGGCGGTCAGGCGGACTGGCCGCGGGCATTGGGGCTATTGCGCGAAGCCGCGGCCAGCGACCCGGTCGCTGCCGCCCAACTGCGCCTGGTCGAGTCCATGAACCTGAGCCGGGACGGAGAGCCTGGCGGCACCTTTCCGTCCGAACCGCTGAGCGAGGAACCGGAAATTCGCCGCTTCCCGGGGTTCTTCACGCCCGACGAGTGCGCCTATCTCGTGGCGACGGCGGAGCCGCTACTGCAGCCGAGCCTGGTCGTCGACCCCACAACCGGGCGGCTGGTCCCCAACCCCATCCGGACTTCGAGCGGCGTCGGCTTTCCCTTCACCGATGAGAACCCGGCGATCCATGCGCTCAACCGGCGGATCGCCGCCGCCAGCGGCACCGACGTCAAGTCGGGCGAGCCGTTGCAAATTCTCCATTACGCACCGGGCGAACGCTATCATGAACATAACGACGCGCTGCCCGGCGTCGCGCCGACCCAGCAGAGGGTGCTCACGTTCCTCGTCTATCTCGACGACGATTATGACGGCGGCGAGACCGCCTTCCCCAGACTCGGCCTGTCGGTCAAAGGCTGCGCCGGCGACGGCCTGCTGTTCCGCAACGCGACAGCTGACGGCGCCGTGGACCCTCTCGCGATCCACGCCGGCCTGCCAGTAACGCGCGGGGTCAAGCACGTCGCCTCGCGCTGGATTCGCGCGACCCCGCTGATCGTCGAGTAAGTCCGCTTAGTAGCGGTAATGGTCCGGCTTGAACGGGCCCTGCTGCGAAACGCCGATGTAGCTCGCCTGCTTGTCCGACAGCTCGGTCAGGTGCACGCCGAGTTTGGCGAGGTGCAGCCGCGCGACCTTCTCGTCGAGGTGCTTGGGCAGGACGTAGACGTCGTTCTGATACTTGTCCGCGCCGGTCCACAGCTCAATCTGCGCCAGCACCTGGTTGGTGAACGACGACGACATGACGAAGCTCGGGTGGCCGGTGGCGTTGCCGAGGTTGACCAGGCGGCCCTTCGACAGGACGATGATCTTCTTGCCGTCGGGGAATTCGACCTCGTCGACCTGCGGCTTGATCTCGGTCCACTTCATGTTGGCCAGCGCACCGATCTGGATCTCGCTGTCGAAGTGGCCGATGTTGCAGACGATCGCCATGTTCTTCATCGCCCGCATGTGGTCGAGCGTGATGACGTCCATGTTGCCGGTCGCGGTGACGAAGATGTCGGCGCGCTTGGTCGCCTCTTCCATCGTCACGACCTCATAGCCCTCCATCGCCGCCTGCAGCGCGCAGATCGGGTCGATCTCGGTCACCAGCACGCGCGCGCCGCCGTTGCGGAGCGACGCCGCCGAGCCCTTGCCGACATCGCCGTAACCGGCGACGCAAGCGACCTTGCCGGCGAGCATGACGTCGGTGCCGCGACGGATCGCGTCGACCAGGCTTTCCTTGCAGCCGTAGAGGTTGTCGAACTTCGACTTGGTCACGCTGTCATTGACGTTGATCGCCGGGAACGGGAGCTTGCCCTTCTTGGCGAGCTCGTAGAGCCGGTGGACGCCGGTGGTGGTCTCTTCCGACACGCCCTTGATCGCCGCGACGGTCTTGGTCAGGTAACCGGGACGCTCGGCGAGGAAGCGCTTCAGCGTCGCGGCAAAGATTTCCTCTTCCTCGTTCGACGGCGTGAACAGCTCTTCGCCCTGCTCGACGCGATTGCCCCACAGCGCGAACATGGTCGCGTCGCCGCCATCGTCGAGGATCATGTTGCAGGTGGTGTCCTGGCCCCAGTCGAAGATGCGGACGACATAGTCCCAATAATCCTCAAGGGTTTCGCCCTTGATCGCGAACACCGGAATGTTGCGCGCGGCGATCGCTGCGGCCGCGTGGTCCTGGGTCGAGAAGATGTTGCAGCTCGCCCAGCGGACTTCGGCGCCCAACTCGAGCAGGGTCTCGATCAGCACCGCGGTCTGAATGGTCATGTGGAGCGAGCCGGTGATCCGCGCGCCCGTGAGCGGCTTCGACGCGCCGAATTCCTCGCGCAGGGCCATCAGGCCCGGCATTTCGGTCTCGGCGATCTCGATCTCCTTGCGGCCGAAATCGGCGAGGCCGAGGTCCTTCACGACATAGTCGTCAAAACGAGTTTCAGCCTGCGTCGCCACGTCGAAATTCTCCGAATGATGAATGGTCGCGCCATCACGGGCGCCGTCGCGGCAGCCCCTAACCCAGCCAGACATATAAAGAAAGCTTTATATGATGAATCAGGCCGCGCCCGTCTCGCTCGCCAGCAGACGCGGATCGATCCCTTCGGCCTTGAACGCCGCGCCCCAGCGCTCGTCGGTCGGCGTGTCGAACAGGATCTTGGCGTCCCCGTCCGCGGCGAACCAGCCATGGCGGGTCATTTCCTCGTCGAGCTGGCCCTCGCCCCAACCGGCGTAACCCAAGGCAACGATCCACTTGGTCGGCCCCTTCCCCTCGGCGATCGCCTTGAGGACGTCTATCGTCCCGGTCATGGCGAAAATCTCGCCCTTGGGCCCCGCGACGTGCAGCGTGTCCTGCCCGCCCCAGTCGGTCGAATGGAGGACGAAGCCGCGCCCCGGCTCGACCGGGCCGCCATGGTGGACCGCGACGTCCGGCGCTTCGCCCGGTTCGATCTCGAGCTGCTTCAACAGCCCGCGAAAGCTGATCCCGGCGCGCTTGTGCCCAATGCCGACGCCGATCGCGCCATTCTCGTCATGGACGCACATGGCGATGACTGCGCGCTCGAAGCGCGGGTCGGCCATGCCTGGCATCGCCAGCAGCAGCTTGCCTGAAAGAAAGGTCGGCTGAGCCATTGCTGCGACCATGCGGCGGCGGCGGACGGCGGGCAAGCCTTGAGGCCGGCATACGGCGGGCCTATCTGCCGGTTCAACGCGACCTTCCAAGGAGATAAGACCATGACCATCCAAGTTGGCGACCGCCTGCCCGACGTTCCGCTGGCGATTGGCGGAGCCGAAGGCCCCCAGCCGACCACCAGCGGCGAATATTTCAAAGGCAAGAAGGTCGCGCTGTTCGCCGTCCCCGGCGCCTTCACCCCGACTTGTTCGGCGCGCCACCTGCCCTCTTACGTCGAGAAGGCCGGTGAACTGAGGGCCGCGGGCGTCGACGAGATCGCCTGCATTTCGGTCAACGACCCGTTCGTCATGGGCGCCTGGGGCAAGGCCGACGGCTCGGACGACATCACCATGCTCGCCGACGGCAATGGCGCCTTCGCCGAAGCCGTGGGACTCGAGATGGACGGCAGCAAGTTCGGCCTTGGCAAGCGCTCGCAGCGCTATTCGATGATCGTCAACGATGGCGTCGTCGAGCAGCTAAACGTCGAGGCACCGGGCGAATATCGCGCCTCGTCGGCCGAATATCTGCTCGACCAACTGGCGACCGCCTAGCGCCCCGTCGCTGCGCGGCCTCCCCTCGCCGCTGTTCGGCCTCGCCCATCGAACAGCGAGCGCCTTCAATCGTTTAATCGGATTGGAAGCGTAACATCCCCGAGGAGGAAATAATGGCGAAGAGTAACAGTCGCGGTGGCCGGAACAATAACCCCAGTGGCCGCAACCAGTATAGCGACTGGGGCGTGATCGAAATGGCGCGCGAGCGGCCGTTCACCGCAGCGGCGACCGCGGTCGGCGCGGCGGCAGCGGGTTTGTTCCTGTGGTCAAGGCGAACGCAGATCAGCGATCAGATGAGCGATCTCAGTAATCGTTTCGGCGAGTGGTCGGATACGATGCGGTCTAACGGTGAAGGCGGTGATTTTTCCAACGATTCCGACAGCACATCAGCATCCAGCGCCAGTCCAAGCCGCCGGACCAGCAGCCGGAAGAACCAGACGGAAATCGCCGAGGAGGCAATGACGTTGAAGGAGACGGGCAAGGCGACAGCCTGATCGGCTCCATCCGACACCAAGCGAGGGGCGCCTTTCCGGGCGCCCCTTTTCTTTAGCTCACCAGAAACTCTGCGATCGCGTCTCCAAGCTCCGGCCTGGTGACGCTGCTCATGTGCGTGCCTGGAATTTCACGGAAGGTGGCGTTGGGCAGCACGCCGGCGAGCTCTTCGGCCGACCCATTGTCGTCGTCCTGGTCGCCGCACACGACGAGGGTCGGCATGGTGAAGGCCTGCAGCCAGTCCATGAAGGCGTCCTCGAAACTGTCGAGCAACTGAACGGCCGCGACGCGGTCGACCTTCTGGCTTTTCATGAACTGTATCGACAGCCAGTGCGGATCGCCGCGCTGGACGGTATCGAACATCGCGATCGCCTCGAGGAAGAAGTCCTTGCGGCGTTTCCAGTTGCGCAGGCCTTCGAGCCCCGCCCCGCCGAGAATCGCCCGGCGCGGGCGCATCCCCTCGCCCACCGCCTCGACCGTCGTCCGCGCGCCGAGCGAGAACCCGCCGAGGTCGAAGTCCGCCAGCCCAAGCAACGCGACGAGTTCGCGGACATCGCGAGCGAGTATGCCCTTCGGATAATATTCGGCGCCATGCGGCTTGCCACTGAGGCCGTGGGCGCGGTGGTCGGGCATGATCACCCGGAAGCCCTCGCGAGCAATGCGGTCCGCCGTCCCGAACTTGATCCAGTTCATGTTGGCGTCGGAGAACAGGCCATGAAGCAGGATGACGGCCCGCCCCTCGCCCAGCTCATGGTAGGCCAGCTCGACGCCGTCTGAGGCGGTCCAATGATGCGCGGCCACCTGAGTCACGGCCGAATGTTCGCGAATGTTCGCACTAACACGCGTGCGCGCAGAGGGGCCCGCGAAGCGCGAATGTTGCCAGAGTTGACACTCCTATGCGCGCGCGGCGTTGCGATGAGGTATCGCGGGTTGTGTCCGGATGGTGAACGGCGCTCGCAACGCTGCATGGCCCCGCGCATGTCAGCCCAAATCCTATATTGCAATGTCAGGTAACGGATTCCTGTGAGCCTTTGATTGCGTCGAGAACGACACCGGGATCGGAAGGCCTGGACAGCTCCTCCGCATGTTCGTCCGCCCGATCCGAGATGTCGGGAGCGTCCCGCCGAAGTTCCTCAAGTAGTCCGATAATCTTCGCGGATTTTTGTTCACCAAGGATGGATAGCTCAAGGGTGAGCTGGTCCCGCAGTCCAGCCAATTTATCTTCCCGGCGCTGGGTCGTGAGGATAAAAATCGTCATATACAATGCGGTAAGTGCGACCGTGCCCTGCAGCCAGGCAAAGGGAGGCGCGTCGAGCGGTTGCCGGCCTGCGGCCTGTAGACCCAGATTGAGCGCTATCCAGCTTATGACGAGCAGTGTGAGCAAGGCAGCAAACGCCGGCTTACCCGCCTGTTTTGTAAGGCGCTCGATTGAGCGCTGGAGGGTGCTGGCTTCGGCCTCGTGGGCAGACTGGAAGCGTGCCACGGCCTGAGCCGTGTCTTCGACATGGGCCGGCACGGCCTCGCTGCGACGCTGAGTTGGCTGGTCACTGTGGGTCACGTTTCTCATCCTCAAGGGAAGAACGCACAATTTCAGGGAACGGCCCTCTGGGCGCGTGACGAACGCCCAGACCGACGTGCGCAGTGGCGTATTGTGCACTGCAACATAAGTCCTATCTTGGAGCTTCTGAGGCCGATCATGCCTCCATCGGAGAATCAATCATGCGCGGCCTTCACGATACGATCAGCCGCCTCAGTGCGCTTCGTCAGCGCTCGTCCGGGCCTACCGGGCCGGCCAGCAGCCGCCTGCTGCCCTTCCAGGGGTTCGGTTCCAATCCGGGTCACCTTAATGCCTGGGTCCATGTGCCGGATGGTCTCCCTAAGGGGGCGCCGCTGGTGGTCGTCCTCCACGGGTGCACGCAGAACGCGCGAGGGTATGATCACGGCTCGGGGTGGTCCGCAGCCGCCGACGAGCACCGCTTTGCAGTTCTGTTCCCGGAACAGCAGCGCGTGAACAATCCCAACCTCTGCTTCAACTGGTATCAGCCCGAGGATGCACGCAGGGCCGGCGGCGAAGCATTGTCGATTCGCCAGATGGTGACCGCGTTTCAGGTTCGTCACGGCACCGATCCGGCGCGCGTGTTCGTTACCGGCTTATCGGCCGGCGGAGCGATGGCCGCGGTCATGCTCGCAACTTACCCAGACGTGTTCGCAGGCGGCGCGGTGATCGCGGGCCTGCCCTTTGGCACGGCCCAATCAGTCCCCGAGGCGTTCGACCGGATGCGCGGCCACGGCCCCATGTCGGGCGACGCGCTCGCCGCGCTGGTCAAATCAGCGTCGAACCACGGAGGACCGTGGCCGGCCTTGTCCGTGTGGCACGGAACCGGCGACATGATTGTCGACAGCAGCAACGCCACGGCGCTCGTCGATCAGTGGCGCGCGCTTCACGGCCTCACGGACACGACCCCGCAGAGTGACCGCGTCGACGGTTATCCCCACCGCGTTTGGTGCAATTCCGAGGGACGCCAGGTCATCGAAGAATATGTGATTACCGGCGCTGGTCACGGTACACCGCTGAGCACGCTCGGCACCGACGGTGGCGAGACCGCGGGGCCCTATATGCTGGAAACCGGCATTTCATCAGCGCAGCATAGCCTGCGCTTCTGGGGTATCGCCGCAGCCAGGCCAACCGCACAAGCTGCCCCGATCAAGGCGGGTGGCGACCCGGCGCGGGCGACAACGAGCGAGCCGATCGCAGCGCCACATCACGCCGGGCGCTTGCCGGCGGCTGCGAGCATTCAGAAGACGATCGAGGATGCGCTCAGGGCTGCCGGGTTGTTTCAGGGATAACCATTCCAACCGGATTAACGGGCCGCTGGATGCGCCAGTCGTCGGGTGATCACCCCGGAAACTCGCCCGTCGCGTCGACCCATTTCTGGACGAGCTTGTCGTAATCGCCGGTGCGCATTTCGGGCAGGCCTGCGGTGTTGAGCCAGGGACGATTGATGCTTTCCGCTCCGAAGTGATGCTTCGGCCGGAATGGCGCCGGATCGTCGAAGCTGGCGACCGTCAGGTCCATCTTGTCGCTGCCGTCCTTGAACTTGAAGCCGAGCGACGTCCCGCATTCGCGGCAATACGGGCGGCGCGCAATCGGCGAGCTGGCGTACCAGTCGGGCTCTTGGCTCCACGCCAGGTCGGTCAGCATGACGTTGACGAGCGCCAGCGAGATCGCGCCCGAGGCGCGCTGGCACATCCGGCAATGGCAGAGATACGCTTCTTCCGGTTCGACGGTGGCGGCATAGCGGACCCGTCCGCACGCGCAGCCGCCGGTCATCTGCTCGGCCATTCATCCTCCCTTGGTCGAGCGACCATTGCGCGGCTAAGGGGCGGCATGTCCAGCGCTCCGACCTCGGAAGAAATCGCCCGCGACGCGACGTGGCTGGCGCAGGCGCTCGATCCCGTAGCGGGCGTGGCGCGGCTGATCGCGATGGACCGCGACGCTTATCGCGCGGCGAGCTTCCTCGACGATCGCATGCTGCAGCACCCGGTCGATGCGCAGATCGTGCCATGGCCGGAGGTCGAGGCGGCGATGGCGGGCGATCGTCGCAGCGACGCGCGGTGGATCTTCCACATCGGGCACGTCGGATCGACCCTGGTGTCCCGACTGCTCGGCGAGATCGATGGCGTGCTCGCGGTGCGCGAAGCGCGCGTGCTGCGCGACCTGGCGCTGAGTCCCCCGGACGTTCGCGCGCGCTACCTCGCGGCTGTGCCAAAGCTCATTTCGCGGACGTTCGCGCCGGACGAACTCGCGTGCGTCAAGGCGACGAGCTTCGTCAGTGAAATCGCCCCCGAGCTGGTCCCGCCGGGCGAACACGCGCTGTTCATGTACGCGACGCCCCGCAACTACGTCGCCAGCATCCTCGCCGGTGAAAATAGCGTCGCCGAACTGCGACAACTGGCGCCGTCGCGGGCCCAGCGCCTCGAACGCCGGGTCTCGGGTCCGTGGGCCGCACGCAACGACGCCGAACTGGCCGCGATTGCCTGGGCGTGCGAGATGACGGCGCTCGAAGCAGCCGTGGAGGCGATGGCGGATCGGCAAGTCACCTGGGCCGATTTCGACGCGATGCTCGCCAACATGCCCGCCGAGCTCCGGCGTGGGGCCGATTTCTTCGGCTTCGCGGCCGATGATGCGCAGCTCGACGCGATCGCGACCGGACGGCTGATGACCCGCTACTCCAAGGCGATGGAATTTGATTACAGCGCGAGCCTCCGCCGCGACCTCATTGCAGAGGCCACCGCGGCCCACCGCGCAGCCATCGACGATGCTCTTGCCATGCTCGCGCGGGCAGCCGAAAAGTCGCCGATGCTCGCCCGGGCCCTGCGGCGGGCCGGGGAGGCTTGATGTACCGGGTCCTGGAAATCCTGACGCCGCAAGAGGTGATCCAGTGCCGCGAGATCGCGGCCGCCGCGCCGTTCCTCGACGGCCGGGTCAGCAACCCGCACAACAAGGCTAAGCAGAACGAGCAGCTGCACGACCAGGCCGCCTACCAGCGCAGCTCGGAGCTATTGAAGCAAGCGCTCGCGCGCAGTCCCGAGTTCGCTGAATTCGCCTTCCCGGTCGCTTTGGCCCCGCCGATGATGACCCGGTACAAGCCGGGCATGAAATATGGCGCGCATGCCGACGCCGCTTTTATCCAGCTGCCCGGCGCGACCATCCGCAGCGACTTGAGCTGCACGATCTTCCTCAACGACCCCGCCGATTATGACGGCGGCGAGCTTCACGTTCGGCTCGGGGACGCCGACCTCAAGTTCAAGCTCCAGCCCGGCGAGGCGATCGTCTATCCGTCGGACTCGCTGCACCAGGTCGTGCCCGTCACCCGCGGCGAGCGGCTGGTGGCCATCACCTTCATCCAGAGCCGCATCCAGGACCCGTTCCACCGCAATTTGCTGTTCGAGCTGAACGAGGTCGCCGCGCTTGAGGGGCTCAAGATGAGCGAGGAGAATTTCGGCCGGCTGCAGCTCGTCCAGCAGAATCTGCTGCGCCACTGGAGCGATAGGCCCTGAGCTTGAGGACGGCGGCGCTGACCAGCGCGCCGAGCGTCGCCAGCGCCATGTCCTTCTGCGCGTCCCACATATCGCCCTGCTGCCCGTTATAATCGTTGGCCATCGGCCCGGCGAGGACGAGCGACAGGAACCATTCGAGCAGTTCGTACAGCGCGCTGACGGCGATCACGCTTTCGACGGCGATGTACAGCGCCAGGCGCGGACTCGCCTCGACGTGCCGCTGCAGGAATTCGCGGATTGGATGAACGGCGAGCAAGCCATAGCTCAGATGCACAAGCCGGTCGTAATTGTTGCGGGTGAAGCCGAAGGCCGGGTTGATCGATTGGCCGAACAGCGCCTCCGACCAGACGTCGTAGGGCACGTTGGAATAAGTGTAGCGCCCCCCAATCGTATGCAGCGCGAAGAACAGGATGACGCACGCGACCGCGGCCGTCGACATCGGGTAGCGGCGCAGGAAGAACGGCGACGCGATCAACAGCGCCAGCGTCGGAATATGGTGCAGCGGCGCGACCGCCGGGAATGGCTGGTCGATCTGAACGAGTGCCAGCAGCGCGGCGAGCGCGCCGAGCAGGATCAGCTGGGGCCGTGGAATGCCTATTTCGGAGCGGCCGGCGGCGTCGCCGGCGGCAGCGAGACGTGCTCGTGGACGATCTTCCAGCTGCCATCGCGCTGGCGCTGAAAGACGTCGGTGAAGCGGGCGCTCAGCGTCGGGCGCTGGTTGCCGGCGACTACCGTGAACGTCTCGGTCCCCGAGCTGACGAAGGCATCATTGCCGAGGATTTGGATCTGGCGGTCGGGCACGTGATAGTCCGACGGCTTCATGCTGACGAAGTCCTGCGCCCAGTCGGTCTGGACCTTGCGGTCGGTGCTGTAGGCCGGGTGCGCAGCGTCGAACATCACCGCGCCCACCGCATATTGCGCCATGATCGACTTGAGATCACCGGAGGTGAAATTGGCTTCGGCCGCTTCCGCGATCCTGCCCGCTTCTTCCTTGGTCAGCGTCGACGCCGCCGGCGCCTGATGCACCTGGCATCCGGCGAGTGTGACAATGGCTAGTCCAGTTAGAAATATCCGCATCGCAACCCCTTTTCGGGGCCGAAAGCTATGGCTCAGGCGGCCTTCTGTAAATGCTTGCGGCCGAGCAATTCGGCGATCTGCACGGCGTTGAGCGCCGCTCCCTTGCGGAGGTTGTCACTGACGACCCACAGCGAGAGGCCGTTTTCGACCGTCGGATCCTCGCGGATGCGACTGACGTAGGTGGCATATTCGCCCACCGCCTCGACCGGCGTCACGTAGCCGCCGTCCTCGCGCTTATCGACGACCATCACGCCCGGCGCCTCGCGCAGGATGTTGCGCGCCTCGGCGGCCGAGATTTCGTTCTCGAACTCGATGTTCACGGCCTCGGAATGGCTGACGAACACCGGCACGCGAACGCAGGTGGCGCTGACCTTGATCTTGGGGTCGAGGATCTTCTTGGTCTCGACCACCAGCTTCCATTCCTCGGTGGTCGAGCCGTCGTCGAGGAAGTCGCCCGCCTGCGGGATGACGTTGAACGCGATCTGCTTGGGGTAGACCTTGGCCTCGGCCGTATCGCCGACGAAGATGTTGCGCGACTGCTCGAACAGCTCGTCCATGCCCGCTTTGCCGGTCCCCGAAACCGACTGGTAGGTGGCGACCACCACCCGCTTGATCTTCGCGAAGTCGTGCAGCGGTTTCAGCGCCACCACCAGCTGGGCGGTCGAGCAATTGGGGTTGGCGATGATGTTCTTGCGGGCGTAGCCAGCGAGCGCGTCGGCATTCACCTCGGGCACGATCAGCGGTACGTCCGGGTCCATCCGGAACAGCGAGCTGTTATCGATCACCGTGCAGCCGGCCGCCGCGGCGATCGGGGCATAGACCTTCGACACCGCCGACCCGGCAGCGAACAGGGCAATATCCCAGCCGGCAAAGTCGAAATGCTCGAGGTTCTTGACCGTCAGCGTCGTGCCGCTGTCGCCGAAATCGATGACGTCGCCGGTCGACCGCGACGAGGCGAGCGCGACGACCTCATCCAGCGGGAACTGGCGCT
>Ga0207668_10000101_pt1 | contig 60529 bp, 48 predicted proteins | sample KBSS43metaG_FD_184323 | JGI IMG/M metagenome (GOLD analysis project Ga0207668, IMG submission 184323) | Switchgrass rhizosphere microbial communities from Kellogg Biological Station, Michigan, USA - KBS S4-3 metaG (SPAdes) (version 2) | ecosystem: Host-associated > Plants > Roots > Rhizosphere...
AGGCGCGCCGCGTACCCTCCTACTCGCGGAGCCCGCCTTTCCAATGACTGCCCATGTGCGCCTGGCCAAGCCGCTGGTCGACCAACTTCGCAAGGCGCTTACCCAAAACGCGCTTCCCGGTGAAACGAACGGGCTGACGCGCGACGCCGAGCGCGACGCGGCCGAATTCCTTGCCCAGGTCGCCGCCAAGCGGAAGCCGGGCGAGTTGGCGCTGGCGATTGAATCCACCGGCGGCGAAGCTGGCCGACGGCGGATGCGAATCGGGATCGTCAACGACGACATGCCGTTCCTGGTCGACTCCGTCGCCAATGCGGTCGCCGCGCGACAACTCGGCATCTATCGCTTGCTGCACCCCGTGGTCTGCGTCAGCCGCGACGCCGAGGGCCTGCTTGAGGACATCGAGCTCAAGTGCACCGAAAAGGCGCGCCGTGAATCGATGATGTACCTCGAGCTCGACCGCGCCGATGCCCGCGGCCGCCAGGAGCTCGCCGCAGATCTTCGCCGGGTCCTCAACGACGTCCGGCTCGCGGTGCGCGATTGGCGCTCGTTGCAGAGCAAGATGCGCGACGACGCGTCGAACATCCCCGATGCCGAAGGCCGCGCTTTGCTCGAATGGTTCGCGGACGGCGCGATGACGTTGCTCGGCTACCACGTCGAGCGGCCCTATCAGGCGCCGACAGAAGCCCTTGGCATCTTCAGCATCCCCGGCGCGCCGACCGACGAGGGCGGTTGCCTCAATGCGATGAACTACCTCGACGGCGGCGGCGAGAATCCGCTGATGGCCAAGGCCGAGCGCAAGTCGACGGTACATCGCCGGGTGCCGCTCGACCTTGTCGTGACGCCGCTGACCGATCACAACAAGGTCGCGGGCATCGGCGTCCACGCCGGCCTGTGGACCAGCGAAGCGCTGCGCGTTCCGCCGGAGGAAGTGCCGGTGCTCCGCCGTCGGCTGGTGCAGCTCGACGAAGATTTCGGGTTCGATCCCAAGGGTCACTCAGGCAAGGCCTTGCGCCATGCCGTCGCATCGCTGCCCCGCGACCTGCTGATCACCATCACCTATGAGTCCATGCGCACGCTGGTGATGATGGCGATGTCGCTCGCCGACCGCCCGCGTCCTGGCCTGGTCCAGGTGCGCAGCATCCTCAAAGGGCAGCTGTTCACCTTCGTCTGGCTGCCGCGCGAGGAACTGACGACCTCCCGGCGAACGGCCATCGCGGTCCTGCTGGAGAACGAAGTCGCGCGCGAGATCACGAGCTGGTCGGTCGAGCTTGGCGACGGCGACCTCGCCCTCATCCGCTACACCCAATATATCGACGAGGACGCGCCCCTGCCCGATGCCGACGCGCTGGACGCGGCGGTCGTCGAGATGGTGCGTGGCTGGTCTCCCGCGGTCGAAGCAGAGCTGATCGCGGCGGCCGGAGCGCCCCGCGCCACGCGCCTGGCTTTCACTTACTTGCCGGCTTTTTCCGACAGCTACCGCTCACGCACCAGCCCGGCCGAAGCGGCGGCGGACATCGTGCGGCTCAACGGCCTCCGCGACGATGCCGACCGCGACGTTCGCATTGCGCGCATCGACAGCGATCCGGCCGGCCAGATCCGGTTGAAGACTTACCGGACGGGTGGCCTGATCCCATTGTCCGAAGTCGTCCCCGTGCTGGAGAATTTCGGCTTCCGGGTGCTCGAGGAAATGCCGAGCGCGCTCGCCGGGGGCATTGGATACATCCACGATTTCCGGGTCGAGATCGGCAGCGAAGGCGATATGCGCACGATCCGCGAGCGCGGCACCGAAATCGAGCGAGCGATCGCCAAGGTCCTGCGCGGCGCGGCCGAGGATGACGAATTCAACCAGCTCGTGCTCTACGCCGGATTGGAAACCATGGCGGTGATCTGGCTCCGGGCCTGGTTCCGCTACCTGCGCCAGACCGGCAGCAGCTTTGGCCTGGTGACGGTCGTCGATGCGTTGCGCCGAGCGCCGGGGGCGACCCGCGCCCTGGTCGACCTCTTCGCGGCCCTCCACGATCCGGCGCTCAAGAAGCGCGATGCCAAGGTCGAAAGCCTGCGCAAGAATTTTGACCGCGCAGTCGGCCAAGTCCGCTCCATCGACGACGATCGCATCCTGCGCCGACTGCGCGCGCTGGTCGAGGCGATCCTACGCACCAACGCCTTCGCGCCGCCCGCGCGCGAGGCGCTCGCGTTCAAGCTCAATTCGTCGCTGGTTCCCGGGTTGCCGGCCCCGGTCCCGTGGCGCGAGATCTGGGTCTACAGCCCGCGCGTCGAAGGCATCCACCTGCGCGGCGGCCCGGTTGCGCGCGGCGGCCTCCGCTGGTCCGACCGCCGCGATGATTTCCGCACCGAAATCCTCGGCCTGATGAAGGCGCAGCTAGTCAAGAATGCGGTGATCGTCCCGACCGGGGCGAAAGGCGGGTTCTATCCCAAGCACCTGCCGCCCGCGGCCAACCGCGACGCCTGGCTGGCCGAGGGCACCGAAAGCTATCGCATTTTCATCCGGTCGCTGCTGTCGGTTACCGACAACCTCGTCAACGACAAGGTCGCGCACCCGGCCGATGTCGTGATCCACGACGGCGATGACCCCTATTTCGTGGTTGCCGCCGACAAAGGCACCGCGACCTTCTCCGACATCGCCAACGCCATTGCGCTCGAGCGCAACTTCTGGCTCGGCGATGCTTTCGCCAGCGGCGGATCGAACGGCTACGACCATAAGGCGATGGCGATCACCGCGAAGGGCGCGTGGATCTCGGTCCAGCGCCACTTCCTCGAGATGGGCATCGACGTCCAGAAGGACCCGATCACCGTCGCCGGCTGTGGCGACATGTCGGGCGATGTGTTCGGCAACGGCATGCTGCTGTCGAAGACGATCAAGCTCGTCGCGGCGTTCGATCATCGGCACATCTTCATCGATCCCAGTCCCGACCCGGCGTCGAGCTGGAAGGAGCGCGCGCGCATGTTCGCGCTGCCGCGCTCGAGCTGGGACGATTACAACCGCAAATTGCTGTCGAAGGGCGGCGGCATTTATCCGCGCACGCAAAAATCGATCGACCTCAGCGCCGAAGCACGCGCGGCGCTCGGCATCGAGACCAAGTCGATCGACCCCACGGGCCTGATCAACGCGATCCTCAAAGGCCCGGTCGACCTTATTTGGTTCGGCGGCATCGGGACCTACATCAAGGCGTCGACGCAAAGTCAGTCCGATGTCGGCGATCCGTCCAACGACGTGCTGCGCGTCGATGCGAACGAAGTCCGCGCCAAGGTCATCGGTGAAGGCGCCAACCTTGCGATCACCCAGGCCGGACGCATCGAGTTTGCCGAGGAGGGCGGCCGGATCAACACCGACTTCATCGACAATTCGGCCGGGGTCGATTGCTCGGATAATGAAGTGAACATCAAGATCCCGCTCAATCGCGAGATGAGTGAAGGACGACTGTCGCTCGACAAGCGCAACAAGCTCCTTACCCGGATGACCGACGAGGTCTCGGAGCTAGTCCTTGAGGACAACCGACTGCAGAGCCTGGCGGTATCGATTGCCGAATCGCTCGGCGCCCATGCCCTGCCCGCACACGTGCGGACAATCGAGATGCTCGAAGCATCGGGCCGCCTCGACCGCAAGGTCGAAGGACTCGATTCGAGCGAGAACCTGCTGCGCCGGGTCCAGGAAAACCGCGGCCTGACCCGCCCCGAAATTGCAGTGCTGCTGTCGGTGTCGAAACTTGCGTTGCAGGATTCCGCGGAGAAGCTGCTTCTTGCTAATGATAAGACCATGGAGCCGCAATTGTTCGCGGCCTTCCCGGAGCCGATGCGCAAGTCGCACGCCGACGCGATTCGCGTCCATCGGCTGCGGCACGAAATCCTCGCGACCAAGGTTGCCAACCGGTTGGTCAATCGGCTCGGACCGGTCATCGCCTTCGACCTGACGGAAGAAGAAGGCTCATCGCTGCGGCAGGTGATCGCATCTTTCCTGGTCGCCGAACGGTTGCTTGGGCTCGACGACCTCTGGGAAAAGATCGAGCAAGCGAAGGTCCCCGAAAGGGCGCGCATCGAGCTGTTCACGATCGCCGCGAAGAGCGTCCGTGCGCACCTCTCCGATATCCTCCGTTCCGCCGCCGGCGAAGACCGGGTCAGCATCCTCGCCAAGCTGTTCGAGCCCGGCCTGAAAAGCATTTCCGCCGCAGCCGACAAGCTGATCCGGACCGAGGTTCGCAACGAAGCCTCGGCGCGACGCGACCGGCTGCTCGCACTCGGCGCCAGCGAGGATGTCGTGCGCGGCCTGGTCAGGCTCTATGAGCTCGACGGTGTGTTCGGGATTGCTGCACTGGCCGCACGGCGCAAGTTCAACGACGTCCTCACCACCCGGGCCTACACCAAGATCGGCGATGTGCTGGGGCTCGACTGGGCCCAACAGCAGGTCGCGCGCTTTGTCCCGGCCGACCAATGGGAGCGCCTTCTCGTGGCCGGGCTCGCGCGCGATTTCGAACAGCTCCGGATCGAGTTCCTGTCCCGCCAGCGCGACAAGGACCCGCATGAAGCGGTCCTCAGGTGGATCGATGCGCAGGGCCCGCGGATCGAGCAGTTCCGCGCCCTCGTCGCCCGCGCGCGAAGCGAGGGCAACACCAGCGCGCCGATGCTGGCGCAGATCGCCGGCCAAGCGCGGATCCTGCTGGGCCGCTAATGCGCTTCGCGATGCTGGTTCCGGACCCGGATTACCCGGAACCGTGGGATTGGGCGTTCGATGCCCAGGCGGATGCGCTGCGGCGGAACGGCGCGACCGTCCACGCCATCCCGTGGACCGACCCGGACGATCTTTCGGAATATGATCTGGTGCTGCCGCTCGTCGCGTGGGGTTACCATTATCGCTACGGACCTTGGCTGCGCCTGCTCAACCGCTTCGATGCCGAAGCGCTGCGGGTGGTGAATCCGACCAGTTTGCTGTGGTGGAACAGCGACAAGACCTATCTCACCCAGCTCGCGGCCAAGGGCGTGCCGACGGTGGAGACGATGGAGGTCGAAGCGCTCGACGACGCCAGCCTGGCGGCGGCGGCTGATCGCTTCGGGACGCCGAACCTGGTGGTGAAACCGCCGATTTCGGCTTCGGCCGTCGGCACTCACAGGATCCGCGTCGGCGATGCGATCCCGCCCGCCGAGCGCGGGCGGCGGATGATGATCCAGCCGTTCATGGCGAGCATCGCCAGCGAAGGCGAATATGCGCTGATGCTGTTCGACGGCGAGTACAGCCACACGGTCGTCAAACGGCCGAAGGACGGCGACTTCCGGGTGCAGGAGCAATTCGGCGGCGTGACGCTGCCGTCGACTCCGCCGCCGGGCGCCATCGAACTCGCCCAACAGGCGCTTGCGGCCGCGCCGGCGCCTGCCACCTATGCTCGGGTCGACGTCGTGCGCGACGACGCGGGCACGCTCCGGATCATGGAACTGGAGTTGATCGAGCCCTCGCTGTTCCTCGACCATGCGCCGGACAAGGGCGAGGCGTTCAGCCAAGCGGTGTTCCGCGCCGCTGAAACAGCCACTGGCGAAGCGCCGACGTAAGGTTGGGCACGCGCGCTGCGTCGAGCCGCGCGGCGTCGATCTCGGCGACCAGCGCATTGACCGGAATGCCGCGCTCGCGCGCCGCGGCCTCAAGCGCGCGCCAGAACATCGGCTCGAGGCTGATCGAGGTTTGGTGCCCGGCGATCAGCACCGAGCGTTTCTGCGGGGGAGCGAAGTCGCTCAATACATGTGCTGGCCGCCGTTGATCGACAGCGTCGAACCGGTGATGAAGCCGGCATTCTCGTCGACCAGAAAGGCGACCCCGCGGGCGATCTCGTCAGCCTTGCCGAGGCGGTTGACCGGGATCCGCGCAACGATCTTGCCGAGCACGTCCTCGGGCACGGCAGCGACCATGTCGGTGTCGATGTAACCCGGCGCGATGGCATTGACGGTGACACCGCTGCGCGCGCCTTCCTGCGCGAGCGCCTTGGTGAAGCCATGGATGCCCGACTTGGCGGCGGCATAATTGACCTGGCCGTACTGACCGGCCTGCCCGTTGATCGAGCCGATGTTGACGATCCGGCCATAGCCGCGTCCCTGCATGCCTTCGAACACCGCCTTGGCCATGTTGAAGCAACCGCCGAGGTTGGTGTCGATGACGTCCTGCCACTTCTGGTGGTCCATCCGCTTCATCGTCGTGTCGCGGGTGATGCCGGCGTTGTTGACCAGTACGTCGACGGGACCGAGATCGGCCTCGACCTTGCTCACGCCGTCCTGGCAAGCCTGGTAATCGGAAACGTCCCACTTGTAGGCGGGAATGCCGGTGCGCGCCGTAAAGGCCTGCGCCCGCTCGTCGTTGCCGGCGTAATTCGCCGCGACCTGCATGCCCGCATCCTTGAGCGCCATGCTGATTGCTTCGCCAATGCCGCGCGTTCCGCCGGTGACGACCGCCACTCGAGCCATGTGAAACCTCCCGTGTAAATTGTCGCTGAGCGCTTAGGTCTGCGGCAGCCAGCCTGCAAGCTCGCGCTCGATCAGGCGCTCCAGCATGTGCATGCCGTCAGCGGAGTCGTTGAGGCATTCGAGCAGCGCGAAACGCGTTCCCCCGCCGGCCAGGAACGCCTCCCGCCCGCGGATGCCAAGCTCCTCGAGCGTTTCCAGGCAGTCGGCGGAGAACCCCGGCGCGGCGATCGCGACGCTGCCGACTCCGGCCTTCGCATAAGCGGCGAGCGTGGCATCTGTCGCCGGTTCGAGCCACTTGGCGCGGCCGAAGCGCGACTGGAAGGCAATGTCGACGTCGCGGCCGAGCGCCTCACCGACAAGGCGCGCGGTCTTGCGGCAGTGGCAGTGGTAGGGGTCACCGAGCTCCAGCGTCCGCTGCGGCATGCCGTGGAAACTCAGCAGGAGCTTCTCGGGCTCAAAGTCGAGCTCCGCCAGCTGCCGCGCGAGGTTGGCGCGCAGCGCTTCGACGTAGAGCGGGTCATCGTAATAAGGCGGCAGCGTGCGGAGTGCGGGCTGGTCGCGCATCGCGGCGAGCGCAGCGAACACCGCATCGTTGGCGGTCGCCGTCGTCGCCGCGCAATATTGCGGGTAAAGCGGCGCGGCGAGAATCCGGTCGCAGCCGTTGCGCACCATGCGCGCAAGAGCATCGGCAATGCCCGGATTGCCGTAGCGCATCGCATAATCGACGTGTGCCCGGTCGCCAATCCGCTCGCGGAGGGCGTGCGCCTGGCGCTTCGCAATCACTGCCAGCGGTGAGCCTTCGTTGGTCCACACCTGGCCGTAAGCCTCGGCCGAGCGCCGTGGCCGGGTGCGCAGGATGATGCCGTGGAGAATAGGCTTCCACGCGACGGGGTTGATTTCGACGACGCGGCGATCGCTCAGGAACTCGGCGAGGTAGCGGCGCACGGCGGCGGCTTCAGGCGCATCGGGCGTGCCGAGATTGATCAGCAGGATGCCAATCTTCGAATCGGGCAGCGGTGGATGGTCGACGGGGCGAGTCACCCGACCGACATAGGATCGAACGGCAGCGAGCGCATTCTTTTGCCGGTTCCGGCGTAGATCGCGTTGGCGACTGCGGGCGCGAGCACGGCGGAGCCGAGCCCACTGACCCCGCCCGGCGGCGCATCCGAGGGCACCAGCTGGATGGTAAAGTCGGGGGTGTCCGCCAGCCGCGGCAGGCCGAGCGAACCGATGGTCCGTGCGCGTGGCATCCCCGCGACCCATTCGGGCGCCGCGACCGTGGCCTGCGCGAGCGCCCAGACGAGGCCGGCAGCGACCTGTTGCGTGACCAGCCCGGAATTGGTCACCCGCCCGCAATCGATCGCGGCGACCAGCCGCTGCACCTTGACCTGCTGCGCCTCGCCAATCGTGGCGCTGGCGACGAGCGCGATATGCGAGCCGAAGGCCGAGCAAACGGCGAGACCCATGGTGCTGCCCGCAACCCCGCCGTCCCAGCCAGCGACCCGGGTCGCGATCTGGAGGCAGCGCGCGAGCCGCGGGTTGCCGCCGAGCATCGCCATGCGGAAAGCCAGGGGCTGGAAGCCGGCGGCGTGCGCGAGCTCGTCGACGAAGCTTTCGGTGAAGAAGGTGAACTCGCGCTGCGGCGAGCCGCGCATATAGCCGGCCTCATAAGCCACGGGCACGGACACGGCATCGACCGCCACATGGGGAATGGCGTAAGGCGGGACGGAGCCGTCGAGATCGGCCTGGAGCAATTCGGCCGCTCCCTCGCCGCCGCCGATACTCGCCAACGCGGAGCCGAAACCGCCGGGGGAGGCGAAGCGCATTTTCCACGCGGCGGTGATCCCGCCCTGTCCGGGCAGGGCCATCATCTTGGCGATCGCACCGCCCTGCGGGTGATCGTGGTTCTGGTTCGCGGACTGTGAGAGGCTGAGCTGGACGGGCCGCCCGGTTGCCCGCGCCAACTCCACCGCGAGTGGGATCGCGTCGGCTTCGAGCGCGCGGCCGGCCGGCTCCCCCGCCGGCATCGGGTAGAAACTGACGCGTGCGCCGCCCGCCGCTTTCTCGGCGCGGGCGCGGGCGGCATCGGGCGCTTGCGTTGCGGCCCACACCTCGAGATGATCGCCGGTCAGGCGAGCAGTCGCCGATAGCGGCTCCAAGCCGAGATGTAGCGACGGCGCGACATAGTAAGTCGAGGCGAGCGGACGCGAGCCGCGCACCGTCGCGTTGTAATCGCCGCGCGTGAACCAGCTGGTGGCCTCACCCGATTCCAGCGCATCGTCGAACATCGGGCGGATGTCCGGAGCGGTCTGCGGTCCCGTGAATTTCGCGTCCGCAGCCTTGATCGCGCGCTCCGCCTGCCACCACGTGTCGGCAGCAACGGCCAGCGAATTATCGCGGACCGTGAGGTGCCGGACACCGGACGCGCCTTCGATGGCAGTCCGGATGAAGCCGGTCAGCTTCCCCCCAGGAGGCGCGAGACGGGCGGACGCGAACAGCATCCCAGGCAAGCGGACATCGCCGGCGAAGCGCAGGCTGCCGTCCGCCTTGGCCGGGCCGTCGAGGCGCTGGAGCGGCTGGCCGATCAGCCGGCCCTTGGTCCCGGTGCGAAGCTCAGGACGGCGCGGCGGCCTGCGGTCGGCGGCCTCCTCCGCCAATTCGCCGAAGCCGAAGGTGCGGACGCCGTTTACGATCATGCCGTCGGCAGCTTCGCAATCATGCTCGGCGACATTCCAGCGGTCGGCGGCGGCGCCGATCAGCATCACCCGCGCCGTCGCTGCGGCTTCGCGCAGCGGCTGCTCGAATGCGCGCACCGAGGTCGAGCCCGCGGTGATGCGCAGCCCGTCGGGCCAGCCCTGCGCCTTGGCCAAGGAGTTCGCATACGAATCTCCGGGTGGCGCGGGTTCGACCGCCACCGTCTCCCATGCTGCGCCGAGTTCGTCGGCGACGATCTGCGCGAGACCGGTCCAGATGCCCTGCCCGGTCTCGGTCTGCGGCACGGCGACCGTCACTCGCCCGTCGCGGCCGATCTTGATGAAGTTGCCGAACGGCTGCTCACCCGGCTTGAGGGGGAGGTCGCTACCGAGGCCGCCAGGCCACAGCGAATAAGCGACGATCAGGCCAATGCCGGCGCCGCCGCCAATCAGCACCGTCCGCCGATCGAGTTTCAATGGGCGTGGCTCATTGGGCGTATTGGGCCTTCAAGGCGCGGCGGTCGATCTTGCCGGTGCCGAGCCGCGGCAGCGAGGCGTCCGAGAAGATGACCCGCGCCGGAATCTTGAACTTGGCGAGGCGGCCATCGAGAAAGCCGAGCAAATCCGCTTCCTGCAACTGCTCGCCATCCTTGACGAAGATGACCGCGACCGGGACTTCCCCGAGTCGCTCGTCGGCCGCGCCGAATACCGACGCTTCAGCAACCGCGGGACATGCGTAGCAGGCAGCCTCGACCTCGGCCGCGCTGATATTCTCGCCGCCGCGGATGATGATTTCCTTCTTGCGATCGACGATGAACAAATAGCCGTCCTCATCGAGATAACCGATGTCGCCGGTGCGGACGAAATCGTCCGCGGTGAACAGCGCCGCCGTCGCCTCGGGATTACGGAAATAGCCCTTGATTGCCGCCGCCGTGCGGATGCCGATTTCGCCGACTTCGCCGACCGGCAAGTGCACGTCGTTGGCGCCGAGAATGGCAAGGTCGATGAACGGTTTTTGCGCGCGGCCGGTGGAGGCGGGCCTCGCCGCATAATTGCCCCAGTAATTGGCGCAGCCGGCGGCATTGGTCTCCGTCAGGCCATAGCCGAGCGCCGGTTGGGCATCCGGGAATTGCTCCTTCAACCGCTCGACGTGGCTGATCGGCCGCGGCGCGCCACCGGCGGTAATGTCCTTCAGCGACGACAGGTCGTAATTCGCGCGGTCGGGATGGTTCATGAGCTCGAGGCTCATCGTCGGCACGCCGACGAAGTAGGTAATCTTCTCCCGCTCGATCAACCGCAGAGCTTCGCTTACGTCCCACTTGGGCATGACCACCATGCAGCGGCCGATGACGAAGCTGTTGATCATCACCGGGACTTCGCCCGTGACGTGAAACAGCGGCACGCTGAGCAAGGTGCGCGCGGTCGGCGGCGGCGTGCCGTCGGCCTCGAGAATGCCGCGCAGCACGATGAGTCCGGTCGCATAAGCGTAGGTCGCGGTCGTCACCGCGCGGTGGGTCGACAGTGCGCCCTTGGAATCCCCGGTGGAGCCGGAGGTAAACAGGATCGACGCATCGTCTTCGGGGGCGATGTCCGGAAGGGTGACATCGTCCGCCGCCAGCAGCGCGGCCATCGCCTGCTCGAGCGGCAGGTCGATCGGGACCGACAGCAGGTCGCAGTCCGAACAATATTCGGCAATGCGCCTGGCCCGCTGGGCATCGGCGATGATCAACGCGGGATCGGCGAGGCGGATGCCCTGCTCCATCTCATGCGCCTCCCACCAGCCGTTGAGCAAGGTGGCGATGGCGCCGGCTTTGACGATGCCCATGTAGCTGGCGATCCACGATGGGCAGTTGCGCATCGCGATGGCGACCCGGTCGCCCTTGGCGATGCCGCGGGCGACGAGCCCGTGCGCAACCCGTTCCGACACGCGGTCGAGATCGGCGAAGGTCAGCCGCTCATCGCCGCATACGACGGCTTCCGAGTCCGGGTAAAGGGCGCAGAACGTCCGGAACAAAGCGGGCAAGGTCGCAGGGAAATTGGTGACGATCGCCCGTCCGCGCTCGTCCGCCCCGATGACCAGCCGGCCGCCCGGCCCGGTCACCTCGGCGAGCAGGTCGTCATACCTGCGATCGAGCTCAGTCAGCATGGCCGGGACTGCCCTCCTTTGCCTTTCCCACCATGCACCTTATGGAGCGCTGACCGAAAAGGGGAAGACCTTGCAAGCCGACGATTACTCACGTTTCACCGCCTTCCCCGATCTCGGCATGTCGCCGATCGCGCTTCATATCTGGAAGTTCGACCTTCGCTGGTACAGCCTCGCCTATCTCGCCGGCATCTTCATCGGCTACTGGTACCTACTCCGGCTGATCAAGAAGCCGGGCTCGCCGATGAGCCGCCAGCATGCCGACGACCTGGTGTTCTACGCCGCGCTCGGCATCATCCTCGGCGGCCGCGTCGGCTACATCCTGTTCTACAATTTCGGCGAATATCTGAAGCACCCGCTCGAGATGCTGAAGCTGTGGGATGGCGGCATGTCGTTCCACGGCGGCGTCATCGGCACCTCGCTCGGCATCATGTACCTGGCCTGGAAGGAAAAGCTGCAGTGGCTGCGGCTGCACGATTATGTCGCCTGCTGCGTGCCGTTCGGGCTGTTCTTCGGCCGCCTCGCCAACTTCGTGAATCAGGAATTGTGGGGCGCGCCGACGTCGGTGCCGTGGGCGATCCGCTTCGTCGAACAGACCCGCGCCGGCCTGATCCTCGGCCCGCCGCGCCATCCCAGCCAACTCTATGAGGCGGGCCTCGAAGGGCTCGTCCTGTTCGGCATCCTGTCATGGATGTTCTGGAAGACCGACGCGCGGTACCAGCCGGGCAAGCTCGTCGGCGCCTTCCTGTTCTTCTACGGCTGCTTCCGCTTCGGCCTCGAGTTCATCCGCGAACCCGATGCGCAATTCGCCGGGACGGTGTTTGACGTTGCCGGGATGCACATGGGCCAATGGCTGTCGCTACCGATGATCCTCGGCGGCCTCTATCTGATGCTGACCGCCAAAGGCCGGCGCGTTCGGATTGAAGGGACGGTCGGCACGGAGAGCGTCGCCTGACCCCGCTCGAGCGAGCGTTGCGCGAGCGCATCGCCGCCGAGGGACCCATTACGGTCGAGGCCTATATGGAGGCCTGCAACGCTTATTATTACGCGACGCGCGACCCGCTCGGCGCGCGCGGCGACTTCACCACGGCGCCGGAAATCAGCCAGATGTTCGGCGAGATGATCGGCGCAGTGCTCGCCGATTGCTGGGCGCAAGCGGGGAAGCCTGACGACGCCATCTACGTCGAGCTTGGTCCGGGCAGGGGTACGCTGGCGCGCGATGCGCTGCGCGTGATGCGAGCGGCGGGCTTTGCCGGCGAGGCGCATCTGGTCGAAACCAGCCCCGTGCTGCGCGCCATGCAGCAGGAAGCGGTGCCCGGCGCGACCTGGAACGAGGCGATCGGCGACCTCCCTGCGCGGCCACTGCTACTCGTCGCCAACGAATTTCTCGACGCGCTCCCGATCCGCCAATTCGTCGGCGGCGTCGAGCGTCGGGTAATGGTCGCGGCCGGCGGCCTCGCCTTCGACCGCGACGGCCAGATCGTCGAAGAATCGCCCGCGCGCGAGGAAGCAGTGAGCGCCATCGCCACCTGCCTTGCGGCCACGGGCGGCGTCGCTTTGTTCATTGATTATGGCCACGCGACCAGCGCGCCCGGCGAGACGCTGCAGGCCATGCGCTCGCACCAATTCGCTCCGTTGCTGGACAAGCCGGGCGAGCAGGACCTGACGAGCCATGTCGATTTCGAAGCCGCCGCGGCGGCCGCCGACGGCGTCACCGCGACCAGGCTCGTGACGCAGGGCGAATGGCTTGAGCGCGTCGGCATCGGCGCCCGCGCCGAGGCGCTGGCCAGGGCCAATGCCGAGCGGGCGGACGACATTCGCGCCGCCCGCCAGCGGCTGACCGCGCGCGACCAGATGGGCGAGTTGTTCAAGGTCCTGGCGCTCCATGCGGCGGATTGGCCGGCGCCGGCGGGCTTCGCATGACGGTCACCTATCGCGACGCTTCCATTGACGACGCCTGGGCGCTCGACCGGCTGTTCAAGGCGATCTTCTGCGACACGTTCGCGCACCTCTATCGCGCCGACGATCTCGACGCCTTCCTCGCGAGTTCCGGTCGGGGCGACTGGGAGCGCCAGCTCAATGATCCGGCCTTCGCTGTCCGCGTGGCGGAAGGGGGCGGCGAACCGGTCGGTTACGTGAAGCTGGGGCCGGTGAAGATCCCGGTCGACAAGGGCAGCACCGGCCTGCTGATCGATCAATTCTACATCGACACGGCGCATCAGGGCGCAGGCGTCGCGCACGCGCTGATGGACTGGACACTGACCGAAGCGCGCCGGCGCGGCGCCGATGCGCTGTATCTCACCGTTTTCACCGAAAATGAGCGTGCGCGGCGCTTCTATGAGCGCTACGGATTCGAGCCTGTGGGGCGCTACGATTTCATGGTCGGCAGCCAGGCCGATGAAGACATCATCATGCGGAAGGCGCTGTGAGCGCAAAAGCTCAGACCGTCGAGGCCGTCCGCGCGATCAATCTGGGCGGCCTGCCGCATGGCTTCCTCGGCCGGCGGGGCGGCGTGTCGGTCGGTGAAGTCGCGGGCCTGAACGTCGGTTACGGCAGCAAGGACGACCGCGCCGCGATCTTCGAGAATCGCAAGCGCGCGATCGCCGCGGTACTGCCCGGAGCCGAACTCGCCACCGTCCACCAGGTCCATTCGGCCGAGGCGGTCTATGCCGCAAGGGCATGGCCGCAGGCAGAGCGGCCGCATGCCGATGCCCTGGTGACCGACCGGCCTAAGCTGCTGCTCGGGATCCTCACCGCGGATTGCGCGCCGGTGCTGCTGGCCGACCCCGACGCCGGGGTGATCGGGGCGGCTCACGCCGGCTGGCGCGGCGCGCTGGCGGGTGTCACCGACGCCACCATCGCGGCGATGGAAAAGCTTGGTGCCCGCCGCCATCGCATCGCGGCGGCAGTCGGGCCGTGCATCGCCCAATTATCCTATGAAGTGGACACGGCGTTCCGTGACCGTTTTTGCCTGCAGGAGCCGGGCAGCGAGCGCTTCTTCATCGAAAGCGCGTCGGGCAAGCCGCATTTCGACCTGCCCGCCTATGTCGTCCATCGCCTGATCGCGGCGGGCGTCGAGCAGGTCGAGGCGCTGCACCTCGACACTTATGCCGAGCCGGACCGCTTCTACAGCTACCGCCGCTCGACCCACCGCGGCGAAGCCGATTACGGGCGACAAGCGAGCCTTATCGCGCTCGCCTGAACTTCAACTTGCCCTCCCCCAGCCCGCGGCCTAGCGCTGCGCCCCAAGGAGACTGTTTCTTGTCTACGGATTCCACCCGCTCGCGCCGCCGGCCGAGGCCCACTGCAACGCGCGTCGGCAACCATAATCTCAAGCCCTCCACCCTGATGATGGGTTACGGCTTCGACCCCGCCCTGAGCGAGGGCTCGCTGAAGCCCCCGATCTTCCTCACCTCGACCTTCGTGTTCGAGAATGCGGCGGCCGGAAAGCGCTTCTTCGAAGGCGTCACCGGCAAGATCCCCGGCGGCGCCGAGGGCCTCATCTATTCGCGCTTCAACGGCCCCAACCAGGAAATCCTCGAGGATCGCTTCGCGCTGTGGGAAAATGCCGACGACGCGCTGGTCTTTGCCAGCGGCATGGCAGCGATTGCGACCTTGCTGCTGACGTTCGTCCGGCCGGGCGACTGCGTCGTTCATTCGGGCCCGCTTTATGCCGCGACCGAGAGCCTGATCGCCAAGATCCTCGGCCAGTTCGGTGTGTCGTGGGTCGATTTCCCGTCGGGCGCGACGCGCGAGGAAATCGACGCCGCGATCGCCAAGGGCAAGGAGAAGGGCCGGGTCAGCCTGATCTATCTCGAAAGCCCGGCCAACCCGACCAACCAGCTGGTCGACGTCGAAGCCGTCGCCGCGGCGCGCGATGCCGCGTTCGACAAGGGTGAGCGGCCGCCGATCGCGATCGACAACACCTTCCTCGGCCCGCTGTGGGCCAAGCCGATCGCCCAGGGCGCCGACCTCACGGTTTACAGCCTGACCAAATATGCCGGCGGGCACAGCGACCTGGTCGGCGGCGCGGTTGTCGGCGACATGCAGATGATCAACCAGATCCGCATGCTGCGGAACACGATCGGCACCATCTGCGACCCGAACACGGCGTGGATGCTGCTGCGCAGTCTCGAGACGCTCGAGCTGCGGATGGAGCGGGCGGGCGAAAATGCGGCCAAGGTGTGCGAATATCTGCGCGATCACCCGAAGGTCGAAAGCGTCGGCTATCTCGGCTTCCTCGAAGAGGGATCGCGCCAGGCGGACATTTACGCGCGCCATTGCACCGGCGCGGGCTCGACCTTCTCGCTCTATTTGAAGGGTGGGGAGAAAGAAGCGTTCGCGTTCCTCGACTCGCTCAGCATCGCGCACCTTGCGGTCAGCCTCGGCGGGACCGAGACGCTGGCCAGCGCGCCAGCGGCGATGACTCACCTGTCGGTGCCCGACGAGCGCAAGGCGGCGCTCGGGATCACGCCGAACCTGGTGCGGATTTCGATCGGGGTCGAGGATGCCGACGACCTCATCGCCGACTTCGCCAACGCGTTGAACGCCGTGTAGCAATGACGGCCCGAGCCAACGACGATTGGATCATTCGCTACGGCAAGAAGATTCGGCCGGCGCTCAATCGCTGGATTGCCAGAAACAGCCTGATTGCGACGACCCCGGTCCTCGCCCCGGCCTCATTCGCGTGGACGGATCACCTGGAAGCGAACTGGCACGACATCCAGCGCGAATGCGATGAGCTTCTGGCCGAACGCGACGCGATCCCGCCGCTGTCCGAGGTGTCCCCGCATCATCGCCGCATCGACGTTGAGAACCGCTGGAAGAGCTTCTTCTTCGAAGCGCATGGGTTTCAGGTCGAGGCCAATCGCGCCCGCTGTCCATGCACTGCCGAACTGCTCGACCAGATCCCCGGGTTGGTCACGGCATTTTATTCGGTGATGGAGCCAGGCGCGCACGTTCCCCGGCACAAGGGGATCACCAAGGCGCTGGTGAATGTGCATCTGGGGCTGCGCGTGCCCGCGGGCGTCGAGCATTGCCGCATCTGCATCGACGGCGAGGACTACGGCTGGGAAGAGGGACGGCTGTTCTTCTTTGACGACACGTTCAAGCACGAGGTCTGGAACGACTCCGACCGGCCCCGCGCGATCCTGTTCATTCAGGTGATGCGGCCAATGACCAGGCTGGCGACGATTCTCGGCAAGACGGTGATCGGCGTGGTCAATCGGACCAGTTACATTCGGGATGCGCGCAAGAAATTGGGCGCGACCCGCTCGCGGCGATCGCCACGGCGGCTGCCGCGAGCCGCGTGAAGCCTGGAGGCAGGGCGAGCCGATGGCGCTGATCAGAGAACAGCAGGAATCGATCCTGCGCCTGACGCTCGACAATGCGCCGGCCAACGCCATCTCTCTGGAAATGATCGGCCAGTTGCAGGCCGAGCTGGATTCGGCGCGCGACGACGAAGCCGTGCGCGTGATCGTCATCGCTGCTGTCGGAAAACTCTTTTCGGCCGGCCATGACCTCAAGCAAATGAGTGCCCACCGCGCCGATGCGGACGGCGGCAAGGCCTATTTCGAGCAGACGTTCGCCGCCTGCGCGCGGGTGATGGAAGCGATCGTCGAGCATCCCAAGCCGGTGATCGCCGAGGTTGACGGCATTGCGACCGCCGCCGGGTGCCAGCTGGTCGCGTCGTGCGACCTGGCCGTGGCATCGGATCGCGCACGGTTCGGGGTCAACGGCATCGACGTCGGCCTGTTTTGCACGACCCCGGCAGTCGCGTTGACCCGTAACATCAGCCGCAAGCGGGCGATGGAAATGCTGCTGACCGGCGAGATGATCGACGCGGCGACGGCGCTGGAATTCGGCCTGGTCAATCGCGTTGTCCCGGCCGACGCGCTCCGCGAGACCGTGGACGCACTGGCGGCGACCATCGCCGCCAAGTCCCCGCTAGCGGTGAAGCTTGGCAAGCAGGCCGTGCTGGCGCAGACGGAGCTCGACCTCGCGAGCGCCTACGATTGCGCCTCCCGGGCGATGGTCGAGAACATGCTGGCCGGAGACGCGGAGGAAGGCATCAGCGCTTTCTTCGACAAGCGTCCGCCGAACTTCGGCTAGCCCCAGTCCTCGACTGACCAGCCGCGCTCTGTCGCCAGGCGGCGGAGTTTGCCGTGCGGGTTCACGGCGACCGGCTCGTCCGACCATTCGAAGGCCGGCCGGTCGGACACGTGGTCGGAATAGAAACGGACGTGGCCGTGCGCGCCCTTGAGGCCCGATTTTTCGACCCAGTCGGCGATCATCCGGAGCTTGGCCGGACCATAGCAATTCTCGCCGAGGATCTTGGCGTGGACCTGGCTGTCGAGGCCGATGAGCGATCCGGTACCGATCACGTCGTCGAAGCCGAGCCGTTCGGCGATCGCGTCGGCGTAGAGCCGGTAGGAGGCTGTCGCGAGCACCAGCCGCCGCCCTTCCGCCTTGTCGCGGGCGATGGCGTCGCGGGCGCCGGGACGGATGTTGGACGCGACTTGTTTGTCGGCGAAGCTGTCGACCAAAGGCTTCAGGTCGCGCGGGTGAATGCTCGCGCCAAGCAGCAGGCGATGGTTGATTTCCTTCAGCTTCGCGCGGTCGATCAGCTTGGCAACGTAAGCGAGCATCGAGCCGATCACGAGCGGCAGGAAGATGAGCCTCCACGGCGCGCGGTGCAGCGCGCAGTGCAGCAGGAACGGCGTGTAGGTCGGGTGGCGCGTGACCGTGCGGTCCATGTCGTAGACAGCGAGGTCGCTCATGCCCGGCCTGCCAGGATCGCTTCCGCAAGCGCGTGATCGGCCGGCTTGTCGACATCGACGCCGGCGAGCGGGTTGGTGAGCTTCACCGCCTTCACGGTGAGCCCGAGACGCGTGCTCAGCCGCGCCATCACCTCGTCGACAGAAATCAGGCGCAGCGCGGCCATCAGCAGGACGATTGGGCCGAGGAGCGACAGGATGCGCCAGGCTTTCTTGCGGTCCTGCTCGACCGAGCGCCACAGCTCGATCGCCGGGCGCACGTTTGGCGACTTCAGTGCGAACAGGTTGGCGCCGGTGTAGGCGCCGCCACGGAATTTGAGCCAGGTGCGGCGCGTCTCTGGCAGTCGGCGGATCAAATTGGCGCGTTCGACCACGCCGATGGCGATATCGGTACCGCCCGCGGCAACGCAGAATTCGTCGACCGTCGCGGGATCGAGCAGCGCGTGGTCGGCGGTGGTGACGAGCAATGGCCAATTCGTGCCGCGGTCGCCCAACATCGCCAGCAGCGTCTCGGCGATCGTGCCCTTGGACTCGCGGTGCTCGATCCGCGGATCGGCCGGTATCGCTTCGGCAATTCGGGCGGGCTGCTGGCTGAGGACCAGAATCTTAACGACCGCAGAACTGGCCAGCAGCGCCTCGACGGGACGCCGCACCATCGGTTCACTACCGACCGGGATCAACGCCTTGAGGTCGGTCCCATATTGTTCGGCGAACGCGTCGCGCCCCGGCCGGGAGCCGGCGAGGACAATCGCCGTATAGCTCACCCCTCGAGCCAGGATTTGATCGGGACGCCCCGCGCCGCCTGCTCGCTCGCCTGGGCGTAGCGGACGGCGTGGAAGATCAGGCTGATGATCGTCCACCACGCCACCAGCACCAGCCCGCTGTCCGGCCGTCCGACGAGTAGCGCCGCAACGAGGATCACCATATTCGGGTTGCGGCGCGCCGTGACCAGCCGGAACTGGCTGTCGATCTTCTGCCAGACATGGATGTGCATGCCCCCGAAGCGGCGCATGAACACGCCCTCGATCAGGCGCTGCAGGACATAGCCGCCGATAATCGCCGACAGCACCATCGTCGCGTAGAGCGCCGATAGCGGGCGGCCGTAGGCAGCGAGGCCGTGCAACCATGCCCACCACCAGAACGGCGGGTGGACGAGGTCGATGCCATGGTCGAACACATTGCCCCACTTGGATGAGGCGCCGGTGCAGCGTGCGAGCTTCCCATCGACCGTGTCGAGCACCATGAAAATGAAGCCGGAAAGGACGCCGGTCCAGTAATAACCGCGCCAGAAGAGGAAGAAGGCCGCGACGCAGAGAACGGCCCCGACCAACGTGACGCTGTTGGGGCTAAGCCCGGCCCGCGCCGCCCAGCGGGTCAAATAGAAAGCGGGCTTGCGCCACAAATAGAGCGTCAGGATGTCGGTGACGCCCTTGTACGACGCATCGTAGGCCGCGCGCTCCACCGGTTCGGGATCGTTGGGGTCGAGCGGCAGGACAAACGGCCGGTCGCGCTTGCGGAGTTCGGCGTAATTGAGCTCGGCCGTTTCCGCCGCGAGCGGCTCATATCCGGCGAGGGGCTCGCCCGCCTCCACCGCCGCCAGTGCCGCGGCCATGTCGCGATCAGCGGGGACGTGAGCGAGCACCGGCTTGCCGCCCAGCGTCAGCACCACTCCGGGGCGGCTCCGCATCCCCTTCAGCCACGCCGGGTCCCATGCGTAAGCGAGGCTCGCGACCAGCGCGGCGCGGCTCGCCTGCGCGGCGTCGGCGCAATCGAAGCCGGCATTGGTTGCGAGGCGGCAGGCACGATCTTGCGCTTCCATCCCGAATGGGCGCGCGGAATTCGAGCCGACGGTCAGGAACAAAAGGCGCGGTTCGTCTGCCATCCGCTCGGCATAGAGGGGGCAAAGCTGGCAGGAAAGTGGCGGAAATCGCCTGCCGCTTGCCCCTTTTCCAGCTTTCGCGCATTCATCCGCCGCGAATGACCGACGACCGCACCACGGCTGAAGTCACGGACGGTACCGTCTACAAGGTCACCGGAGCGCTGACGATTACGCGGGCCGCGAGCACGCAGCGCGAGCTGGACGACCTGGCCGACCCGCTGACCATCGACCTGACGGACGTCTCCCGCATGGATACGGTCGGAGCGTGGATCGTCTACCGCACGGTGCGTGACCGCGGCGCGAAGGTCGTCGGCGCGACCCGCGACGAGGTCAGCCTGCTCCGCCAGGTCGCCGATTTCGACAAGCCGGCGCGAGTCGTTCCCGAGCAGGCCGGCAGCGTGACGCGCGCCATCGGCGAGCTTGGTGCGTGGGTCGTCGAATCGGGGGCGACGCTGAAGGGCCTGCTCGGTTTCTTCGGCGCAACGCTGATCGGCTTTGCCAACGTCGCGCGACGGCCGAAGCGGTTCCGCCTCAATGCGGTCGTCCAACGCTTCGACGTCGTCGGCGTCCGCGCGCTCGGCATCATCGGCCTGATGAGCTTTCTGATCGGGATCGTCATCGCCCAGCAGGGCTCGGTCCAGCTCGCCCAGTTCGGCGCGGAAATCTACACCATCAACCTCATCGGCCGGATCACGGTGCGCGAACTCGGCACGCTGATGACGGCAATCATGGTGGCCGGCCGCTCCGGCTCGGCCTTCGCGGCGCAGCTCGGGACGATGAAGATCACCGAGGAAATCGATGCGATGCGCACGATCGGCGTGTCGCCGGTCGAGGCCTTGGTGATCCCACGGATGATCGCCGCGGTGTTCATGATGCCGCTGCTCGCCTTCTGGTCGATGCTGCTGTCCTTGATCGGCGGCGGCGTGTTCGTCTGGCTGTCGCTGGGGATCCCGCCGATCACCTACATCCAGCGGCTGCAGGAAGTGATTCCGGCGACCGACCTCTGGGTCGGGCTGATCAAGGCGCCGGTGTTTGGCTTCATCATCGCGCTGGCGGGTTGCTTCCAGGGCATGCTGGTGCAGGGCAACAGCGAGGAAGTCGGCGCTCGCACCACCATCGCGGTCGTGCAGTCGATCTTCCTCGTCATCGTGCTCGACGCCGTCTTCGCCGTCTTCTTCTCGAACATCGGGTGGATATGACGCCCCCGAAAGACTGCGATCCGATCATCGAGGTCCGTGGGCTGAGAAATAGCTTCGGGGAGCAGGTCGTGCACGAGGACCTCGACCTCACGGTCTGCCGCGGGGAAATCCTCGGCGTCGTCGGCGGGTCGGGCACCGGCAAGTCGGTCTTGCTGCGCTCGATCATCGGCCTGCAGACGCCCGATGAAGGCGAAATCTCGGTGCTCGGCGAGGACATGGTCGGGCGGTCGGAGGACGAGGCGAAGAATATCCGTCGCCGCTGGGGCATCCTGTTTCAGAACGGCGCCTTGTTCTCGACGCTGACCGTCGCGGAGAATGTCGAAGTCCCGCTGCGCGAATATTTTCCGCACATCCAGCCGCCGCTGCTGGACGAGATCGCTTCCTACAAGATCGCCATGGGCGGGCTTCCAGCCGACGCCGGCCCCAAATATCCCAGCGAGCTTTCGGGCGGCATGATCAAGCGCGCTGGCCTCGCGCGCGCCTTGGCGCTCGACCCCGAGCTGTTGTTCCTCGATGAACCAACCTCCGGGCTCGACCCGATTGCGGCGGCGAGCTTCGACGAACTCATCCGCTCGCTGCAGAAACGCCTCGGTCTCACGGTTTTCCTGATCACCCACGACCTCGACTCGCTCTACGCGGTGTGCGACCGGGTGGCCGTGCTTGCCGATCGGAAAGTGATCGCGGTCGGAACGATTCCGGAACTATTGGCTTTGGACCATCCGTGGATACAAGAATATTTTAACGGGCCTCGGGGGCGCGCCGCGGCGCTTGGTCATGAGGACATAGTGGAGCATCACCACAGCTGATGGAAACTCGGTCGAACTTCGTACTGGTTGGAACCGTGACCCTCGCGCTGCTGGTCGGCGCGCTGCTGTTCATTGTGTGGATCGCCGGCCTCTCGAGCGGCACCAACAAATGCTACGACATCTATTTTCCAGCGGTGGGCGGCATCAACAAGGGCTCCAACGTTAGCTTCTCGGGCGTTCCGGTCGGCCAGGTGTCGAAGATCTCGCTGCTGCCCAACCGCCCCGAGTTCGTGTGGGTCCGCATCGAGGTCGATGACGAGACGCCGGTGCTCCAGGGAACGACCGCGCAGATCAAGAGCATCAGCCTCGCTGGCGCGAACGAGATCCAGCTCGACGGCGCGGTCAAGGGCGCGGCGCCGATCAAGCAAACTGGCCCGCAGGGCTGCCCGGTCATTCCGGCGAGCTCGAGCGGGCTTACCGCCTTGCTCAACAGCGCGCCGGAGCTGCTCGAGCGGATCCAGCGGCTGACCGAGCGGCTGACCGAGCTGCTCAGCGACAAGAACCAGAATTCGATCGCCGACATCCTCGAGAACATCGACAAGACCAGCAAGGTCCTGGCCGATCGCGCGCCCGACCTTGCGGCCGCGATGCAGGACGCGCGCGAAGCGGTCCGCCAGGCGGGCATTGCGGCGAAAAACGTAAGCGCCCTGACCGACAGCACCAATCGTCTCGTCAACGAGCAAGGGCGGCCGGCGGCGGAAGACCTGCGCAAAGCCATTGCCTCCGTCCAGAAGGCTGCCGACAACCTCGATTCGATGATCACCGACGCCAAGCCCGGCGTGCAGAATTTCACCAAGTCGACGCTGCCGGAAGCCAATCAGCTGGTGCACGAAATGCGCGACCTGACCAAGTCCTTGAAGGGCGTGTCGCAGCGGGTCGAGCAGCAGGGCATCGGTGGGACGCTCGGGCCCGAGAAGCTGCCCGACTACAAGCCAGGGAAACGCTGATGAAATTGCTCGCTCGTATCCTGGCGACAGGCGTCCTGGTCGTCTCGGTATCCGCCTGCTCGCTTGGCGGATTGCTCGGCGGCGGCGGAAAAGCGCCGGCGACGCTGCAAACGCTGACCCCCGAAATCGCCGACCCTGGACCGGTCACGCGCAATGCCGTGTCGGGCCAGTCGGTCACCGTCGCGACGCCCATCGTGCCGAAGGAGCTGAACACGCTGCGCGTGCCCGTGCAGATCAGCGCGACCGACGTCCAGTACGTGACGGGCCTGCAGTGGATCGACACCCCCGACCGCTTGTTCCAGCAGCTCGTCTCCGAGACCATCCGGCGCTCGACCAACCGCGTCGTGCTCGACGGCGGCCTGGCGACGCTCGACCCCGGATTGCTGCTCAGCGGTCAATTGCAGAGGTTCGGCTATGACGCCGCGAGCGGACAGGTGATCGTCGAATATGACGGCGCGCTATCCACCGCGGGCGGGAACCGCGTCGAAAGCCGCCGCTTTGTCGCCACCGCGCCGGCAGATGGCACGGGCGCCAGCGTCGGACCCGCCCTCAATCGCGCCGCCAACCAGGTCGCCCGCGACGTCGCCGGGTGGGTCGGCAACAGCGGGTCTCGTTAAGCGAGGCTCTTCGAGACCTGCTCGAACACGTCCTTTGACAGGCCGGGCGCACTGACGATCCGCTCAAGCTCGGCCTTCATCATTGCTGACCGCTGGGGCTCGTAGCGCTTCCACCGCCCGAACGCGGGCACGAGCCGCGCGGCGACCTGCGGGTTGAGCTTGTCGGCGGCGAGGATCATGTCGGCAAGGAAGCGATAGCCGCGTCCGTCGCCTGAGTGAAACGCCCAATGGTTGCCCCCGAACGTGCCAACGAGCGCGCGTAGCCGGTTGGGATTTCCGAGGGTGAACTCCGGATGCTTTTCGAGCGCCAGCACCTGGTCGAGGGTGTCGGCGCGCTGGGCGGATGACTGCAGCGCGAACCATTTGTCGAGTACCAGCGGATCGTCGTGGAAACGGGCGTGGAACGCGTCGAGCGCCGCCTGCCGCTCCGGCGCATCGAGGGAAACGAGGATGCCGAGCGCACCCTGGCGGTCGGTCATATTGTCGGCGCGGTCGAATTGCGCCTTGGCGAGCGCCGCGCCCTGCGCTTCGTCGGCAGCGGCGAGCAGGCCGAGCGCGACCGAGCGCAGGCGGCGAACGCCCTTGGCCCGCGGGCTGAGGTCATGACCGTCGGCGCCATCGGCGCGGTGGGCGGCGAGCAGATCCGAGGTTAGTGCCGAGCCAAGCGCGCGGCGCAGGGCCTCGCGCGAAGCATGGATTGCGTCGGGATCGACCACGTCCATACGATCCGCGATGAGCGCTTCCGACGGCAGCAGGATCGCTTCGCCCTTGAACGCCGCGTCGAGCGAGTTGGAGCGGAGCGTTGCCGCAACCGCCTCAATCACCGGCGCCGGATCCGACGCCTCACCGCGCGCGCCGGCGACCAGCGCGCGCATCATCAGTTCCTGGATCGCTTCGTAGCGAGCGAACGGGTCGGTGTCGGCCTGCGCGAGCTGCTCGAGCTCGCCGGGCTTACGGTCGGCGGTCAGCACGATCGGGGCCGAGAAACCGCGGTTGATCGACAGCAAAGGCGGCTCGGTGACGTTGTCGAAACGGATGCTGTCGCTCGCCTGGTCGAGGACGATCAGCCGCTCGGGACAGATTTCGGCACCGCTCGCCTCGCCGATCAGCGCGGTCTTGAGCGGGATCGGCATCGGCTGCTTGACCGGCTGGCCCGGCGTCGGGTCGATGCGCTGGTCGAGGTGCAACGTCGCGCTCTGGCCCGCGGCGTCATAGTCGAGCCGCGCCTGCACGCGTGGCGTGCCGGCCTGGCTGTACCAAATCTTGAACGGCGTCAGGTCCTCGCCGCTGCCATTTTCGAGCGCGCGCACGAAATCGTCGCAGGTCGCGGCTTCCCCGTCGTGGCGATCGAAATAGAGATCGGTGCCGGCGCGATATTTGTCGGGGCCGAGCACCGTCGCGAGCATGCGGATCACCTCCGCGCCCTTGTTGTAGACGGTAGCGGTGTAGAAATTGCCGATCTCGATATAGCTGTCGGGCCGCACCGGGTGGGCGAGCGGGCCGGCATCCTCGGGGAATTGCGCGGCGCGAAGCACGCGGACATCCTCGATCCGCTTGACCGGCGCGCTGCCCACGTCGGCCGAGAAGCTCTGGTCGCGGAAAACCGTGAAGCCCTCTTTCAGCGAGAGCTGGAACCAGTCGCGGCAGGTCACCCGGTCGCCCGACCAGTTGTGGAAATATTCGTGCGCGACGACTCGCGCGATATTGTCGAAGTCGGCGTCAGTCGCGGTGTCCTGGTCGGCGAGGACATAGGCCGAGTTGAAGATGTTGAGACTCTTGTTTTCCATCGCGCCCATGTTGAAATCGCTGACGGCGACGATGTTGAACTGGTCGAGGTCATATTCGCGGCCATAGGCCTGCTCGTCCCAGGCCATGGCGAGCTTGAGGCTGTTCATCGCGTGCGCGGTCTTGGGCAAGTCGGCCTTGCGAACCCAGATGTTGAGCTCGACCGTCCGCCCGCTCGACGTGGTGAAATGGTCGCGGTTGGCTTCAAGATCACCGGCGACGAGTGCGAACAGGTAGGACGGCTTGGGGAACGGATCGTCCCACTCGGCCCAATGGCGGCCGTCCGCGCCTTTGCCCGCGGCGGTCCGGTTGCCGTTCGAAAGGAGGATCGGGAAGGCCGCGGCATCACCCTCCATCCGCACGGTGTAGCGCGACAGCACATCGGGCCGGTCGGGAAAGAAGGTGATGCGGCGGAAGCCTTCGGCCTCGCATTGGGTGCAGAGCATCCCGCTGCTCGCGTAAAGCCCCATCAGCTTGGTGTTGGCGATGGGCGAGAGTTCGACCTCGGTCTCGACCGTATGGCGATCCCCGGGCAGGTCGATGACGAGCGCCGGACCGTCCATCGCGAAGGCGACGTCGGTGCCGTCGACCTTGACCGAGGAAACGGCGATCTCGTCGCCATCTAGGCGCAGCGGCCGGGCGTGCTCGCCATTGCGCATCACGTCGAGCGTCGCACGCACGCGGGTCCGGTCGACACCGAGATCGAAGTCGAGGCGGATTTCCGGCACCAGCCAGTCGGGCGGGCGATAATCCTCGCGGCGGATGGCGATGTGTGCGGGCGGAGCTTCGGCGTCGGGGACGGTACGGATATCGAGCATCGCGCCGCCTTAGGCAGCGTCGGGCGAAGTCACAACCGGGCGCTCGCGGCTCAACGCTCCGACCATTCCGCCGAGCGCGAGCACGGCGCCGGCCGCAGTCGTCGGCGTCCAGTGATAGCCTTCGAGCCAGGTCGAGAAGCCCATGGCGATGATCGGGACGATGACGCTGGAATAAGCGGCCTTGGCCGGACCGATGATGCGCACGACCGGGTAATAGAGGCTGAAAGTCAGGACCGACGCGGCGAGCGCCAGGTAGAGCAGGCCGGCGAGGTAGGCGGTGTTGAAGGCGAGCACCGGCGGGCCGGTCACTGCGAACGCGATCGCGGCGTCGATTAGAGCGCCCAGGGCCATCGACCAGGCGAGCATGGTGAACAGCGGGAAGCGCCGCACCTCGGGCCGCGCCTGGAGAACGTTGGCGGCCGAGGCGCCGATCATGCCGAACAGGGTCAGGGCGATACCCGAGACGATGGCGGCATTGTCCGCCGGATGCTCGCCGAGCTCATGCACGAACAGGAGCACGATCCCGGCGACCGCGACCAGCGAGCTCCAGAAGAAGCGCCGGGTCGGTTTATGGCCGAGGAACGCCCAGGCGAGCAGGCTCGACGGGATCAGCAGCAGCGCGAAGACCGTCGCCACCACGCCCGAGGTGATGTGCCGCTCGGCGAGGTAGACGGCGTTGAAGTTGATGCAGAATTGGGAGAGGCCGAGCACGGCAGCGGCAACGATGCCCGCGCGTGGCAGCTTGAGGCCGTCGCCCTTGATGATGGCAATCAGGCCCATGGCGACAGCGGCGATGAGGAAGCGGTAGGCGACCGACCATTGCGGCGGCACCGGACCGAGCTGACCGCGGATCACGATCCATGTCGAGCCCCAGATGATCGTGAAAATGATGAAGGGCAGCGTGACGCTGCGGAAGGTGGAGGTGTGCGCGTCGCTAACTGTTCCACCGTCTCGCATGAGTTAAAGATATAAAGATATCTTTATATGGTCAATCTCAGAGCGCCGAGAGCGCCGTGGCCAGTGCCTCGACCGAGCCGGCATCGGAATCCCAACTCGTCACCAGCCTGATCTGGCCTGGGCCCCATTCGTAGAAGTCGAAGCCCTGTGCAGTGAGGGATGCGGCCTCGTCGTCGTTCACGCGAACGAAGAGTTCGTTCGCCTCGACCGGATAGACCAGCCGTTCCCCGGCCGCGGCGGCGAGTTGCCGGGCGGCGGCGTTGGCGCTGCGGGCATTATCGAGCCACAGGCCGTCCTCAAGGAGCGCGAGGACCTGTGCGGCGAGCACCCGTCCCTTGCTGAGCAGGTGGCCGGCGCGCTTGCGGCGCACCGCGACGTCGTCGGCGAGGCCCGTGTCGAACAGGACGATCGCTTCGGCGTTCAGCCCGCCGTTCTTGGTGAAGCCGAAGCTCAGCACGTCCACCCCGGCGCGCCAGGTGACGTCGGCCGGCGTCTCGCCGGTCGTCGCGAGCGCGTTGGCGAAGCGCGCGCCGTCCATGTGCAGGCGGAGCCCGCGCGCCTTGGCCAGTTCGCCGAGGGCGCCGACTTCGGCGGCACGATAGACCAGGCCATATTCGGTCGCATTGGTGAGCGAGATGACGGCCGGCTGGACCTGGTGGACGTCGTCGCGGATGGCCTCGCAAGCCGCGGCGGCCATCGTCGGGGTCACCTTCGCCCCGGGCCCGTCGAGCAGCACCAGCTTGGCGCCGCCGGTAAAGAAGCCGGGCGCGCCGGCTTCGTCGACTTCGATATGCGCATCGCGGTGGCACAGGATTGCCCGATACGGCGGACAAAGCGCGGCGAGGCCGAGGCAATTGGCCGCGGTGCCGGTCGCGACCCAGAAGGCGCGGACCTCGGTCTCAAATAATTCGGAAAAAGCGCCATCGAGCCGGCCACTCCAGGCGTCGCCGTCATAGGCAGTATCCAACCGGTTGGACGCCGCGATCGCCTCGATCACCTTGGGGTGTGCGGCCGCGGCATTGTCCGAGAAGAATCTCATTCGGCGCCGTTAGCGTCGTTCTTCGCGTCCGGTCCAGCGACCTGCCGCGCCTGCGCCTTGCGGCGGCGCAAATTTTCCCGCAGCGCCGCGGCCAGCCGCTCTTCCTTGGCTTTGTCCTTTTCCGCCACAGCTGTGCCCTAGCGCGCCCGCTCGCGGGTTGACAGGGTTAGGGCCGCACCGTCATAGGCGCGCGGCCCCCGACAAAGTGCTGCCGTAGCTCAGTGGTAGAGCGCATCCTTGGTAAGGCTGAGGTCGTGAGTTCAATCCTCACCGGCAGCACCATCATTCGGCGGGAACGGGTCGTGCCCCCGCCAGCGGCGCGGGCTTGTCGAGCCTGAAGCAGCGCTTCACCGAGACAAAGAACAGCGGGACGAAGAAGATCGCGAGGAAGGTCGCGGTCAGCGTCCCGCCGACGACCGCGCGGCCGATCGCATTCTGGCTGCCGGCGCCGGGCCCGCTGGCGATGGCCAGCGGCAGCACCCCAAATACGAATGCGAGGCTGGTCATGATGATCGGGCGGAGCCGGAGCCTGGCGGCCTCGACCGCGGATTCGATACAGCTCGCGCCGGCGCGCATCCGCTCCTCGGCGAACTCGACGATCAGGATCGCGTTCTTCGACGCGAGACCCATGGTCGTGATGAGACCGACCTGCAGGTAGATATTGTTGTCGAGCCCGGTGAGCCTGGCCCCGAGCAGTGCGCCGACGATGCCGAGCGGGACGACCAGGATCACCGCCAGCGGGATCGTCCAGCTTTCGTAAAGTGCGGCGAGGCACAGGAAGACGATCAGGATCGACAGGCCGTAGAGTGCGGGGGCCTGGCCGCTCGAGCGCTGCTCCTCATAGCTGAGGCCGGTCCATTGCAGTGCCGTACCGGGGGGCAACTTGGCCTGCATCTCCTGCATCGCCTTCATCGCCGTACCGGTGCTGACGCCGGGGGCGGGAGAGCCCTGCAGCTCGAGCGACGGCAGGCCGTTGTAGCGCGACAGCTGGACCGGGGCGTTGGCCCACTTGAGGCTCGAGAAGGAGGTGAACGGCGCCATACTCTTCCCATCGCCGCCGCGCACGTAGAGGTCCTGCACGTCTTCCGGGCGCTGGCGATAGGGCTCATCGGCCTGGACGTAGACGCGCTTGACCCGGCCGCGGTCGATGAAATCGTTGATGTACGATCCGCCCCACGCGCTGGAGATGGTTTGGTTGATCTGGCCAAGGTCGAGGCCGAGCGCCCGCGCCTTGTCCTGATCGACGTCGACGCTGAGCTGCGGCGCGTCCTCCAGGCTGACCGGACGGACGCCGACGATGCGCTTGTCCTGCATCGCCATGCCGAGCAACTGATTGCGCGCCTCGACCAGCTTGGCGTGGCCGATATTGCCGGTGTCGACCAGCTGCAGGTCGAAGCCCGTGGCGTTGCCGAGCTCGAGCGCGGCCGGCGGGATGAACGAGATGATCAGCGCGTCGCGATATTGCGACAGAGTACCGGTTGCCCGGTCGGCGATCGCCTTGGATGAGTTCGCCTTGCCCGAGCGCTCGTCGAACGGCTTCAGCGGGAGGAAGGCGATGCCGGCATTCTGGCCTTGGCCGGCGAACGAGAAGCCGCCGACGGTGAACACGCCTTCGATATTCTTGGCCTCATTCTTCTCGAAATATTGGCGCGCATAGTCGAGCGCAGCGTCGGTACGCGGCAGCGTGGCGCCGGAGGGCTCGGCGACAAGGGTGAAAACCGCGCCGGTGTCCTCGTCGGGCAGGAAGCCGCTCGGCAGGCGCCAGAACAGCAGGCCCATCACCGCGATGATGACGAGGTAGACTGCGGCTGCGCCCTTCACCCCGCCGATGGTCGAGCGAACGCCGCGTTCGTGCGTGACGCGGGCGCGGTCGAAGCGGTCGTTGAACCAGCGGAAGAAGCGGTCGAAGGGGCTGTTGCCCTCATGTTTCAGCGGATCGCCGGGCGGCAGGATGGTCGCGCACAGCGCCGGCGTCAGGATCAGCGCAACCAGCACCGACAATGCCATCGCCGAGACGATGGTCAGCGAGAATTGGCGATAGATGACGCCGGTCGAGCCGCCGAAGAAAGCCATCGGCAGGAACACGGCGGCGAGCACCACCGCGATCGCGATCAGGGCGCCCGAAATCTCGTCCATCGACCGCCGCGCCGCCTCCTTGGGTGGGCAGCCATCCTCCTGAATCAGGCGCTCGACATTCTCCACGACGACGATCGCGTCGTCGACCAATAGCCCGATCGCGAGCACCATGCCGAACAGCGTCAGCGTGTTGATGGTGAAGCCGGCGATGCTCATCACCGCGAGCGTGCCGAGCAGCACGACCGGGATGGCGATCGTCGGGATCAGGGTCGCGCGCCAGTTCTGGAGGAACAGGAACATCACGAGGAAGACGAGGATCATCGCCTCGAACAGCGTCTCGATGACCTGCTTCAGCGAGACCTTCACGAACGGCGTCGTGTCCCACGGGTAAATGACCTTCACGTCGGGCGGGAAGGTCTTGGAGATTTCGGCGATCTTGGCCTTGATTTCGGCAGTGGTCTTCAGGGCGTCAGCGCCTGGCGCAAGGCGGATCGCAGCGGCGGTCGCCGGGTGGCCGCTATATTTGGCGCTGAAGCCATATTGCTCCGAGCCAAGTTCGACCCGCGCCACGTCGCGCAAGCGTACGACCGAGCCGTCCGCCGCCGTCTTCAGCCGGATGGTGCCGAATTCCTCCGGGGTCTGCAGCCGCGACTGGACGGTGACCGTGGCATTCAACTGCTGCGTCGGCGGCGCCGGCAAATTGCCGATCTGGCCGGCCGAGACCTGTGCATTCTGCGCCTGCACGGCCGCGGTCACATCGGCCATGGTCAGCTGGAAGCTATTGAGCTTCATCGGATCGACCCAGATGCGCATCGCATATTGCGAGCCGAACAGCTGGAAGCCGCCGACACCGTTGATGCGGGCGACAGGCTCCTGGATCTTCGACGCCATCAAGTCAGCAAGGTCGTTCTGGTCGTGCGACCCGTCGGCCGAATAGAGGCCTGGCACGAGTGCAAAATTGGCCGATGATTTTTCGACCCGGACGCCTTGGCGCTGCACTTCCTGCGGCAATTGTGGAAGGGCCGCCTGGACCTTGTTGTTGACCTGGATTTGGGCGGTGTCGGGGTTCGTTCCCTGCTCGAAGGTGAGGGTAATGATGACCTGGCCGGAAGACGAAGACTGCGACGAAAAATAGCGCAGATTGTCGATCCCCTGGAGCTGTTGCTCGATGATCTGCGTGGTGGTCTTGTCGAGGGTCGTTGCGTCCGCGCCGGGGTAGATTGCGGTGACCCCGATCTGCGGCGGCGCGAGCGCCGGGAACTGGGCGATCGGCAGCGTCCGGATCGCCAGCAATCCGAACAGGCAAACGAGGATCGCCAGCACCCAGGCGAAGATCGGCCGGTCGATGAAGTAGCGAGAAATCGACATTATTTGCCGCGCGACAGCTGCGGCTTCACCGGAATCCCGGGCCGGACGAGCGGACCGGCGTCGACGATCACCTTCTCCCCGGGCCTAAGGCCGCCGGTCACCAGCCAATTGTCGCCAATCGTCCGATCAGCCTGGATCACCCGCAGTTCGGACATGCTGTTCTTGCCGACAACCAGCACCGTCGGCCGCCCGCGCTCGTCGCGGCTGACCGCGCGTTGGGGGATGAGGACGCCGCGCGCCTGCACGCCCTGGCTCAGCTGGCCGCGGACAAACATGCCGGGGAGGAGGAGATGCTGCGGGTTGGGAAAGACGGCTCGGATGGTCTGCGAGCCCGTCCCTTCATCGACGGTCACATCCGCGAAGCTCAGCGTGCCCGCGACCGGATACATCGACCCGCTCTCGAGCTGGAGGCGAACCGGCGCCGTGTCGTTGGCGATTTCGCCCGACAGCCGCTGCTCGCGGAGCCGCAGGAGGTCCGCGCTCGACTGTTGGATGTCGACGTAGATCGGGTCGAGCCGCTGGATGGTCGCCAGCGGCTGGTCTTGCGCCGCCTTCACCAGCGCCCCGGCCGTGTAGATGGAGCGGCCAATGCGGCCGGAGATCGGCGCGCGGACCACCGTGCGATCGAGATCGATCTGCGCGGAACGGAGATTGGCGCGCTGGGCGGTCACGTCGGCACGGGCCGCGCCGGCCGCCGAAATCGCGTCGTCGTAATTCTGTCGGGAGACAAACTGGCGCTTGAGCAGCTCGCCGTAGCGGCGGGCCTGGCCCTCGGCGCCGATGGTCGAGGCCTGGGCGCGGGTCAGCGCGGCGCGGGCGTTGGCGACCTTCGCCTGATAGCTGACGGGGTCGATGCGATAGAGCGGCTGGCCCTCGTGGACATAGTCGCCTTCCTTGAACAGCCGGTCGAGGATGATCCCGTCGACCTGCGGCCGAACGTCCGAGCTTTCGTAGGGCGCAGTGCGGCCCGGCAGTTCGACGGTCAAAGCGACAGGCTGTTCGGAAACGACCATGACCCCCACCGGAGTCGGCCTTGGCGGCGGGGTCTGGGAACCACCGGCGCTGGGAAACAGCAGCCACACGAGCAGGAGCAACAGGGCCAGCGCGCCGCCAATGAGCCCGGCCTGCTGGGCAATGGGGCGCATCCTGAAGCGCGCCCAAAAACCTTGAACCTCTGCGGGAATCGGTTCGATGCGGTTCATCGCCGCTCTCTCCACTGGACCATTTGACGAAAACGACCGGAGGCCGCGGCACACCCACGCAACAAGGCGGCCTAAATGTTTACGGCCCGGCGGTCGTTCAAGGTCAGTTGCGGAATAAAACTGCTCCGCGCCGCTTATTCGCCCTTCATCAGGAAGGCGTTCAGCTTGTTGCCGTCGGGATCGCGGAAATAACCGGCGTAGAAGCCGCCACCGCGGTCGCCGGGGGCGCCCTCATCGCTGCCGCCATTGGCGAGCGCAATGTCGTAGAGCTTCTGCACCTGGGCTTCGTCGGCCGCCTCGAGCGCGACCATCACGCCGTTGCCGACGCTCGCCGCATTGCCGTCAAACGGCTTGGTAACGCCGATGCCGGCGCCGCCGCCCGGCTTGCCCCAGGCGATGAATTGCTCATTTTCCATCATCCGGCCGACCCCGAGCTCGCCGCACAGCGCGTCATAGAATTTCGCGGACTTGTCGCGGTCGTTCGTGCCGAGCGTCACATAGCCGATCATTGGGGTTCCTCCTGTTCGATTCGGATGAGAACATTACGGGAACGAGTTGATCGAATCAACCTTCCGCTGTCACCGCTCGAGCTGTCGCAAATTGGACAAGACGGCACCAGACATCGGTTCGGACGTGATTATGGTCAGCTCGTTTCCGACCTCCGGCACGTCGAAATTGAGGCAAACTGCTAGCTCATTTTCGCCAGTGATTTTCAGAGCGGCGACGCCGCCGTATCGCCCAAGGAGCTGATCTTGAATCTCAACGTAATGATCATGTCCGAAGAACTTTTCGCCGCCGCCTGCGCCCGACGGGCGTGAGATCAGCAGGTAGCCTGCTTCCGACCCCTCAAGATCGAACGCAATCAGAATCCCTTCTTCGAAAGAAATGGTTTCCGCGTTGCTTCGGACTTTCACCCGGCGGGCGCCTCGATCGCCGCGCAGGCCTGCTGGAGCCACGCCAAGTCTGCGCCCTGAAGTTGCGGACCGATCTTGGCCAGCACGTGCGCGTGATAGCAGTTGAGCCAGGCCAGCTCCTCCGGCTCGAGCATCTCGGCGTCGACCAGGCGCGTGTCGATGGGCGCGAAGGTCAGGGTCTCGAACCCGAGCATCTCCTTTTCCGCGCCCATGATGTCGCGCGGCACGACCAGGACAAGGTTCTCGATGCGGATGCCGTACTCGCCGGTCTTGTAATAGCCGGGCTCGTTGGAGAGGATCATACCGACTTGAAGCGGCTCGTCTCCCCCGCTCTGGCTGCTTCCCACCGGTGAGATACGCTGCGGCCCCTCGTGGACCGAGAGGAAGCTGCCGACCCCGTGGCCGGTGCCGTGGGCGTAATCGAGGCCCGCTTCCCAGAGCGGGCGCCGCGCGAAACTGTCGAGCTGGCTCCCGCGCGTGCCCTTGGGGAACAGCGCGGTAGCAATCGCAATGTGGCCCTTGAGCACACGGGTGAAGCGGTCGCGCATTTCCTGAGTCGGCTCGCCGATCGGCACGGTGCGGGTAATGTCGGTCGTGCCGTCGACATATTGGCCACCCGAATCGATCAGGTAGAGCGTGCCGGTCTCGAGCTTGCGGTTGGTCTTCTCGCTCGATTTGTAATGGACGATCGCGCCGTTCGGCCCGGCGCCCGAAATGCTGTCGAACGACAGGTCGCGCAGCTCCGGATTCGCGCGGCGGAGTGCCTCCAGATGATCGGACGCGATCAGTTCGTCGACCGCGCCCTTGGGTGCCTCATCGTCGATCCATCTGAGGAATTTCGAAATGACCGCGCCGTCGCGGGCCTGGGCGGACTTTTGCCCGGCAATCTCGACCGGATTCTTGATCGCCTTGGGGAGGATGGTCGGATCGCGCATCGCGACGATCTTGGCTCCAGCTTTTTCGAGGGCCTCGAAGATCGCGGCAACCGCGCGCTCGGGATCGACAACCACGGTCTTGTCTTTGAGTTCGCCAAGCGCGCTTTCGAACGCGGCGCGTTCGTGCAGGCGGACGCCGTTGCCGAGATGCTGCCGCACGTCGGGGCCGATCTTCTCCGACGCGACGAACAGGTCGGCGGTCCCGTCGGCGTGGACGAGCGCATAAGCCAGCGCGACCGGCGTGTGAGTCACATCCTGGCCGCGAATGTTGAACGCCCAGGCGATCGAGTCGAGCGCGGACAAGACCGCGGCATCGGCGTGATGCTTGGCGAGCCAGTCACCAATTTCGGTCCGCTTTTCGGCCGCCGACTTGCCGGCGTGCTCGTCGGACTGGACGACGAGGTGCGCCTTCGATGCCTCGGGGCGGTCGGTCCACACGTCGTCGATCGGGTTGCGCGCAACGGGCACGAGCTCGGCCCCGCGGCTGGCGAGCGCCTCTTTGGCCTTGGCGACCCAATCGCGCGTGTGGAGCCACGGGTCGTAACCGATCCGCGCGCCCTTGGGCGCATGTTCGCTGAGCCATTCGGTCGTGCTGGTCTCCGGCACCGACTGGTAGCTCCATTCCGTCGCGCTGACCTGGCTGCGAACCTGCAGCGTGTAGCGCCCGTCGACAAAGATCGCGGCCTCCTCGGGCAGCACGACCGCGGAGCCGGCCGAGCCCTGGAACCCCGTCAGCCAGGCCAGGCGCTGCGCGTAGCTGCCAACATATTCGCTCATATGCTCGTCGGTCAGCGGTACGACGAAGCCGTCCAGGTGAGACGCTCTCAATTGCTCGCGAAGGGCTTTCAGGCGGTCGGCATAGGTGGACATAAGCTAACTCCTTGCATCCCAGCTAGTCCCTCAAGCTGCGTTGTTAAAGAGGAGTCGCAGTGACGAAAAAGTCTACGCGACTCACCTTGATCAGTTGCAATTCTCGGCTCGCGCCGCCACTTCAAGGAAGATGAGGCTTGGGGCCTCAGGATACCGGTAGCATTCCAAGCGTTGCCGCTGTGCCGTTCCGTAAAACCGAACCGCAATCCTGCCCGAGCGGCTTGCCGCTGTCGTGCGCGCACGGCGCACGACATGAATTCTAGCCGAAAAGAGGCACCGATTGAGTTTGCTCCCGAAGGTCAGTGCGCAGGAGCAGGCCACCCCTTTGCTCTCAGCCCCCGACGCAATTGGCCCGATCTTGTCGCGGCGCTTCAAGGCCTATGGCGCCGACGCCGGCCGCAGCACCTATCAGTTGCTATCCACTGCGATATTGTTCGCGGCCGCGCTCGCCATGATGGCCGTGGCATCGCAAGACTATTATTGGCTGAGCCTGTTGCTGGCCATTCCGACCGCCGGCTTGCTTGTCCGCTTGTTCATCATCCAGCATGATTGCGGCCACGGCTCCTTCTTCCGCTCGCGGACCGCCAATGACTCCGTGGGCCGGGCGCTTTCGGTCCTGACCCTCACGCCGTACGGCAGCTGGAGTCAGGGCCACGCCATCCATCATGCCTCGACCGGCAATCTCGACCGCCGCGGGCGTGGCGATGTGGAGACGTGGACCGTGGCCGAATATGAGGCCGCGGGACCGCTGAAGAAGTTCTTCTATCGGCTGTATCGCAACCCGCTGGTGATGGTCGTCATCGGCGCCCCGCTGAATTTCATTGTGCTGCAACGGCTGCCCGTCGGTCACGGCTTCCGTGATCGCGACTCACGGCACAGCATCCTGGCGCTCAACCTCGCCTTGCTGGTGGTGTTTGGCCTTGCCGTCGCAGCTTTCGGGATTCTGCCCGTCGTCGCCACCTATCTGCCGGTGATGATCATCGCGTCGTGGATCGGCAATTGGCTGTTCTACGTGCAACACCAGTTCGACCCGACCCACTGGGAGCGCGACCATGAGTGGAATTTCCACACCGCCGCGCTCAGCGGAAGCTCCTACTTCAAGCTGCCGGCGATCTTGCAGTGGTTCTCGGGGAACATCGGGCTGCACCACGTGCACCATCTATGCAGCCGTGTTCCGAATTACCGGCTGCAAGCTTGTCTCGATGCCGCACCCGAACTGCATGGCGTCACGAAAGTCGTGACGTTGCGCGAGAGCTTTGGGTGCTGGCGGCTGTCGTTGTGGGACGAAGGGCGCGAGGCGCTGGTCGGGTTTCGCGATCTGAAAACTCAGCGCATCTAGCGGCCGCCCCGGTGTGCGCCCGAGCGACGCTGAGCAGGGCGTCATCGGGATTAGGGCTGGACGCACGCGCCGCATCTTGGTTGAGGACTGGCATGAACCAGCCGACCTCTCTCCCCGCACCTCCGCAAGCCGAACAGCGCCCGTACAGCTATGAAGCGCATGGCGAGACGATCGACGACCCGTGGCACTGGCTCCGCGATCCGAAATATCCCGAGGTCGATGACCCCGACGTGCTCGCCTACCTGAAGGCCGAGAACGCCTATTTCGACACCTGGGCCGGACGACACCAGGCCCTCCTCGACCAGCTATTCGAGGAGATGAAGGGACGGATCAAGGAGGACGATGCCTCGGTCCCGCTGAAGGACGGCGACTGGCTCTACTGGTGGGCATTCAAGCCCGGGGCGCAATATCGGACGTGGTATCGCAAGCCGGTCGCGGGCGGTGATGACAGGATCATCTACGACGAGCCGGTCGAGGCCGAGGGAAAAGAGTATTTTCGCCTCGGTGCGTTGGAAATCAGCCCCGACTGCAAGCTGGCCGCGATCCTGGTCGATGACGACGGGTCGGAGCGGTTCGTGCTCAAGATCCGCGACCTTGCGACCGGCGAGGATATCGAAACGATCACTGAGGTCGGCATCGGCCAGCCGGTCTGGACCAGCGGGTCGGACGGCGTGGTCTTCACCGAGGTCAACGACAATTGGCGGAGCTACCGCGCGCGTTTCCACCGGCTCGGCACGCCGGTCGAGCAGGACGTCACCCTGTACGAAGAGACCGCAGAACTCGGCTTTTCGGTCGGCGCCGGGAAAACGACCGACGAATCGCTGATCCTCATCTCGACCGGGGACAATGCGACGACCGAAGTGCGGTTCGTCTCCGCCGCCGACCCCACGCAGCCGCTGACGCTCATCTCACCGCGCAAGCCGACCCGCGAGTATCATGTCGATGCGTCGCACGGGCGGCTGTGGATCCTGACCAACGACGACCATGTGAACTTCCGCCTCGCCGAGGCCGATCCAGCCAATCCGGAAGAATGGCGGACGGTGATTGCCGGATCGGACCGCGTCTATCTGACCGGCGCGACGCCGTATCGCGACCACCTCGCGATCAGCAGCCGGGTCGACGGCCTCGACCAGCTGGTACTGCGCACCTACGCCGGCGAGGAGACGCGCATCCCGTTCGCCGAGGCAAGCTACAGCGCCTTCTTCCACGGCAATCCCGAATATGCGCCGGCCAGTTACCGGCTCGGTTATTCGTCGCCGGTCACGCCGACCACGACCTACGATTATCACCCGGAGACCGGCGAGCTCGAGGTGCGCAAGGTGCAGGAGATTCCGTCGGGCTATGACGCATCGAAATATGCGGTCGAGCGGTTGCTCATCGACGCTCGCGATGGCGCCAAAGTACCAGTGTCGATCGTCTATCCGAAAGACTTCCCGAAGGACGGCAGCGGCAAGCTCTTCCTCTACGGATATGGCGCCTACGGCATCGCCATCCCACCGACCTTCAACTCCAACCGCATCAGCCTGCTCGACCGCGGCTGGGCGTGCGCCATCGCCCATATCCGCGGCGGCGACGACCTTGGCCACCAATGGGCGCTCGACGGCAAGCTGACCAAGCGGACCAACACGTTCAACGACTTCGTCGATGTCGCCAAGGGCCTGATCGCGGCCGGCTTCACCAAGGCCGGGAACATCGCCATCAACGGCCGCTCGGCCGGCGGCGAACTGGTCGGCGCGGTGGTCAACACCGACCCGGACCTGTGGGGCGCGGTGATCGGCGACGTGCCGTTCGTCGATGTCGTAAACACCATGCTCGACGACACCCTGCCGCTGACGCCCGGCGAGTGGCCCGAATGGGGGAATCCGATCACCGACAAGGCGGTGTTTGAGTACATGCGGACCTACAGCCCCTACGATAATGTGACCGCGCAGGATTATCCGCCGCTGCTGATCACTGGCGGGCTCACCGACCCCCGGGTTACGTACTGGGAACCGGCGAAATGGGCGGCGAAGCTGCGCGCGACCAAGACCGACCGCGATTTGCTCCTGCTAAAGATCAACATGGGCGCGGGCCACGGCGGCAAGTCGGGCCGGTGGGAGGGCCTCCACGAAGTCGCCGAAACCTATGCCTTCATGCTGACGGAGGTGGGGAGCTGAACGACCGCCCGATCTTCGAGATGACCTTCACCGCAGCGCCCGAGCACATCGACGAGCTCGGGCACGTCAACAATGCGGTGTGGGTACAATGGATGGAGCAAGTCGCTGTCACCCACTGGCGCAGCGTCGCCGACGCCGAGCATCAGGACTCCTACTTCTGGGTCGTGGTGCGGCACGAGATCGATTACCTGCGTGCGGTGCTCGAGGGTGAGCGCATTACCGCGCGGACCTGGGCCGGCGACAATTTGAAGGGCGCGAAGTTCGATCGCCACATCGAGTTCGTCGGCGAGGACGGGAAGACCCGGGTGAAGTCGCGCACGGATTGGGCGATCATCGACAAGGCGTCGGGGCGGCCAATCCGCATTCCGCTCGAGGTAGTGGCGCCGTTTACCCGCAGCGGGTAACAAGCAGCCGCATGAGCCAGGCGGTCCTTTACGACTATTACCGCTCCTCCGCGGCTTATCGCGTGCGCATCGCGCTCAACCTGAAGGGCGTCGATTACGAGAGCCGTCCGGTGAACCTGCTTCACAGCGAGCAACGCGGCGACGATTATCGCGCGCTCAATCCGCAAGGGCTGGTGCCGATGCTGGAGATCGACGGGCACCGGCTGACCCAGAGCCTGTCGATCATGGTCTACCTCGATCAGGTCTATCCCGAGCAACCGCTGATGCCCCGCGACCCGGTGGACGGCGCGCATGTGCGGGCGATGGCGCTGACCATCGCGTGCGACATCCACCCGCTGAACAATTTGCGGGTGCTCAAATATCTCTCGAACGAGCTCGGCCTGCCGCAGGAAGAGCGCGACACCTGGTACATGCACTGGATTCGCGAAGGGCTCCCCGCGCTCGAGACGCTGGCGAAGCCGGCTGCGGGCAAGTTCCTGTTCGGTGACGAGCCGACAGTCGCCGACATCTGCCTCGTCCCGCAGCTTTACAATGCGCGGCGCTACAACGTCCCGCTCGACGATTTCCCGACCTTGCTTCGCGCCGACGCGAATGCCCAACAGATCGAGGCGTTTGCCGCCGCGCATCCCGACCGCCAGGAGCAACCGCAATGAACCGTGTCGACAATATCAACCGCGGCATGTCCGACATAAAGCCGCTCGACTCGGTCGAGATCCCGTCGCTCGAAGGCAAGGTCAGCGACGAGGAATGGGCGATCCGCGTCGACCTGGCCGCCGCCTATCGGATGGTCGCGCATTTTGGCTGGGACGATTTGATCTTCACCCATCTGTCGGCGCGCATTCCGGGGCCGGAGCATCACTTCCTGCTCAACCCCTACAACCTCATGTTCGAGGAGGTGACCGCCTCGTCCCTCGTCAAGGTCGACGTCCACGGCAATCCGGTCGAACCGAGCCCGTTCATCACCAACCCGGCGGGGTTCATCATTCACTCGGCGATCCACATGGCGCGCGACGACGCGCATGCGGTGATGCACCTCCACACGCCCGCCGGGCAGGCGGTGTCGGCCCACAGCGAGGGGCTGTTGCCGCTGACCCAGACGGCGATGCTCGTCCGCGGCGACCTCGCCTTCCACGATTACGAGGGTGTCGCGGTCGATCTCGACGAGCGCGAGCGGCTGGTCGCGGACCTCGGGACCAAGAATGCGATGATCTTGCGCAACCACGGTACGATGGCCGTCGGCAAGAATGTCGGGGAATGCTTTGTCCGCCTCTATTTCGTCGAGCGCGCCTGTCAGGCCCAGATCATGGCCCTGAGCGCCGGCGAAAACGTCAACAATCCGCCGCAAGGCGCGCCCGAAATGGCCGCGCAGCAGGGCCAGGTTGGGGTAGCGCTGGCCGCCAACCTGCTCGCCTGGCCCGCGCTCCTCCGCAAAGCCTACCGGCTCGACCCGAGCTTCGCGAGCTAGGCCGGCACGGCGGCAGCCTTGTCGCTGCCGAGGTGGCGCGAATAGAGCCAGCCGATCCCGATCAGGCTGAAGCCAAGCGCGACGAACGAGGCGATGCGGGTCACGCCCTGCAGGCCCGAAGCATCGAACAGGAAGACCTTGCCGACCGCCCCCAGCATCAGCGCGAGCGAGGCGATCCGCCACGCCCGCTGCTGGCTACGAATGCCCCACAGCAGGAAGCCGATCGCGAGGCCGATGGCGAGGATCGACCGGAGGATGTCCTCCGGCCCCTGAACGCCGTGGCCGTTGAGCAAAGTACCGTGGAACAGCTGGCGGAGTTCGGAGAAGGCGAACAGCACGATCAGCGCCATGGTGAGGACGTCGAGGCCTAGCGCGACCTCGGACGAGACCGGTTTGACCGCGCGCTTGCCCGCGACCGCGAGGCCGATCGCCAGCGCGTAGGCCGGAAGCAGCAGGTTGGCGACTGGCAACGGGCCGACAGCCTGAGCCGCCCACAATGGATTGTGGATCAGCAAGGTATAGACCGTCAGATGCGCCGAGGCGGCAATCGCGAAAGCCAGCGCGGGAAGCGGCCGCCGCAGCCGGAAGGCGGCCAAAGCGCCGGCGGCCAAGGCAAATTCCCACACGGTCCGCTCGGCGAGGCCAAGCGTGACGAAGGCCGGCGCCGCCGCAATGGCGAACACATGCTTGTACAGGCTGTGCAGGCCGACGACGCCGAGCACGCCGGCGATCGACAAGCCTGCGGTCCGCACGAGGCGACCGAGGCGGGGCGCAATGACCGCGACGGCGACCAAGGCGGCACCGGGCACGAGCAACTGGCGAACCGCGTCGCCGACCTGCGGCACGCTCGTCACCAGGACAGGCGTTCCGAACAGCGATTCGAGGCCCGCCGAGAGCCACGCGCCAAAGGGCGACAGCGCCCAGGCGACGATGATTGCGAGGCAGGACGCCATCGCCGGAATCAGGCGCTCGTCGAGGCGACGAGCGAGCGCGGCACTCGCAACCAGCAACACCGGCGCGATCAGCGGACGATAGAGATCGGGGATGATCGCCGCGGCGCCAACGTAGAGGAACAGTGGGGCCGAGAACTGGGCGACGATCCGTCCAAAGTTGAACCGGGCGCGCCACGCGAATGCGGCCATGATCGCCGCCTGCCCCGTCCAGCGGATGGCATCGAGGCGCGGCGCGAGGCCGGGCCCGTCGATCGGCCAGGGGTAAATCACGATGCTGAAGAGAGCGAAGATCCAAGCCACTGGCTCGAACCGCTTGTCCTCGGCGACCTGACCCAAGTGCAGCAGGCCGAGTCCCAGCACGCCAACGGCGAGCCCCGCCTGCCACGTCGACAGCAGCAGCAGCCCCGATCCGGCGAGAAGGACAGCGCCAACGATGGCGAGCAGCGCGAAGCGCGCATCCTCACGGCTCTCGGCCTTGTTCCAACCGGACGCGGCGCAAGCTCCCACCGCGACCGCGAGCCCAATCGCGAGAAGACCGAAGAAGACGTCGTTCGACTCGTCGTAATGGTGGAAATGGAACAGCGGGATGAGGAGGCCACCGAGGCCGATCGCGCCGATCTCCGCCGCTTCGACGATCCCGCCTTTCGAGCGCCACAGGCGCCACACGGCCGGTCCGCCGTAGATCAGCGCGAAACCGCTCATCACCAGCGTAAAGTCGCGCGGCGTGGGGTGCGTCCACGCCCCCATCAGCAAGAGTGCAACGAGCAGTCCGACCGCAGGCAAGCGCGCCAGTGTGTTTTCGCGGGCGGCGAGCCAGACCATGGCCATCGACAGCAGTGCGAACAGCCCCCAGTTGGTGAGCGCGAAGCCGCCGGTCGCGACCAGCGCCGCCATCTGTGCCGCGGCGACGATGCCGGCGACCAGCTGCAGTTTTTGCTTGTGGTCTCCGGCAAAGCCAAGCGCGGGAATCCCGACGCCGAGCAGGAGCAAATAGAGCCCGAGCGAGATAGAGCTCGGCGTATCGAGCACGCCGCCGATCAGCAGGATGATACCCCAGCCGAAGCCGCCGACGAGCGCGCTGATGCCGAGCCACGCCCAACGCTGATTGCGCGACAGCGTGCACAAGCCCGAGACGGCCAGCGCGAGATAGACGGAGAGCAACGGCACGTTGGGCGACGTCGAGCCGACCAGCGCTGGTGCGGCGAGACCGCCGGCTAGGCCGAGCAAGGCGCTCGGTGCACCGAACCGGAGCGACAGGCCCATGGCGAGCGCGGTGGCGGCCGCCATCCCGACCATCGCGGTCAGCGGCGAGATCAAGTGATAGAGGTTCACCGCGACCAGGATGCTGCCGTAGAGGCTGGCAATGCCGGCGCCGGCGAGCGCCTGGCGCACGCGTCGATCGCGGACCTTTTCTTCAAAGCGCAGGGCAAGTTCGGCGCCGGCGATCAGGGCCGAGCCGAAGAAGAGCCCCAAGATGACGCGGATGGGCGGTTTCAGCAGCCCGGATTCGATCGACAGTTTGACGATCAGCATGCCCGCGACGGCGAGCGTAATTCCGCCGGCCCAGATCGGCAGGCGACGGCCGAACAAATCCTCGAAGCTGATGCCGAGGTTCCAGGGCCGGCGCTGCGGCTGGTCGGGCTCTTCAGTGACCTCCTCGAACGGCTGGCTGGCGCGCTCCGCTGGCCGCGGCTCGGCGTAGAGGATGGTGGCGGGCGCGCGCTCGGCCGCAGGCTCTGGCTCCGCCGTTTGCGCGGGCTCCGCTGACACAGCAGCGGCTTCCGGTGCCGGTTCCGGCCCCGACGCGAGCGAATCGTAGGTCTGGAAAGCCCGGAACTCGACGAAGCGCTCCTCGAGGCGGCGCAGCCGCCGGTGTTGCTGAAACGCGAACCCCGCAAGCACGATCAAAACCAGCCACGTCATCGGAAAGTGCCTCCCGGACCCGCCAATACCATGAATTGAACACTGTTCAACAATAAAATAGACAGTGTTCAATTATGGGAGTAAAGCTCGCTGATGGGCCGCCGCTCCGACCACAGCCGAACGCAACTTCGCGCATTGATCCTCGAGGAGGGTCATCGCGACATGGCGAAGCGGGGCTTTTCACAATTCTCGGCGCGGCAGGTGGCGCGCGAAATCGGCTACTCGGTCGGAACGGTCTACAACCTCTTCCCGAGCATCGACCACCTCCTGGTGGCAATCAACACCCGCACCTTCACCCTGTGGGCCGAGTTCGTCCGCAACCGGCTGGAGGGCGTGACCGGCGATCGGATCGGCGTGCTCGTCCGGGCCTATTTCGATTTCGCAAGCGAGCACACCAATCTGTGGATGGCGATCTACGCTCATCGGCTGCCGGATGGCATGACTCTCCCGCCGGAGGATGATGAGACCCGGCGCGAGCTGACGCTGATCGTGGTTCGCGAATTGGCCGCCGTCCTGCCCCAAGCGGACGAGGCGGATATCCAGCGCCTCGCCCGATCGCTGATCGCCACCGTCCACGGCCACTGCACCTATGCGCTCGACGGCAGCTTCGCGCTAATGGGCGAGACCGATCCGGTCGGCCTCGCGCTCGAGCGCGTCCGCGAAGCGATAGCCGCCGCACACTTGCGATAATCTATCGAGCCTGCTCTCTTTCCGCCCATGAACGGGGCCGCCAACGTCACCGACTATCGCGCGCTGGCGAAGGCGCGGCTGCCGCACTTCCTGTTCGAATATATCGACGGCGGCGCTTACGATGAGGTGACGTTGCGGCGAAACGTCGCCGACCTCCAGGCGATTGCCCTGCGGCAGCGAGTGCTGCGCGATGTTTCGGACATCGACCTTTCAACCGAAATGCTGGGCCGCAAATGGTCGCTGCCGGTCGGGCTCGGCCCGGTCGGGCTTGCTGGCCTTTATGCCCGGCGTGGCGAAGTCCAGGTGGCGCGCGTCGCAGCCGCTGCCGGGGTGCCGCAAATCCTCTCGACCGTCAGCGCCTGCTCGCTCCGCGAAGTCGCGGCATGCGGCCATGTCCCGTGGTTCCAGCTCTATTTCGTGAAGGACCGGAGGTTCGTCGCCGACCTCATCGCGACTGCGAAGGAGGTCGGAAGCGCGGCCCTGGTGCTGACGGTCGATCTGGCCGTACCCGGCTCACGCTATCGCGATGCGCGGGTCGCGGGCGCCGGGCTGCGGCGGACGGCGAGCGTGCTCGCCCGGCCGCGCTGGCTGTGGGATGTCGGCCTTCGCGGTCGCCCGATCAGCTTCGGCAATCTCGAGCCGATCGTTGGCAAGCGCGCCCCGCTGGCCGACTTCCAAAAGTGGATCGGAGCCAACTTCGACCCGTCGGTCAGCTGGACGGATGTCGAATGGGTCAAGCGGCAATGGGGCGGCCCGCTCATTCTCAAAGGGATCCTCGACCCGGACGATGCCAGGCAGGCCCTGGCCAGCGGCGTCGACGGGATCGTCGTGTCGAACCATGGGGGTCGTCAACTCGACGGCGCGCTGTCCACGGCGCGCGCGCTGCCGCGCGTAGCCGCTGCGGTCGGTGGCAAGATGCCAGTCATGGTCGATGGTGGCGTTCGCTCCGGGCTTGATGTCGTGCGGATGCTGGCGCTCGGCGCCGATTTCGTCCTGCTTGGCCGCGCCTGGGCCTATGCGCTCGCGGCGCGCGGTGGCGCCGGGGTCGCGCATATACTGCAGCTGGTCGAAGCGGAAATGCGCGTCGCCATGGCCCTGACCGGCCGCGTGAGCATCGCCGAACTTACGGCCGACATGCTCGACGAATAGTTGGTCGGGGAGAGAGGATTCGAACCTCCGGCCCCTGCCTCCCGAAGACAGTGCTCTACCAGGCTGAGCTACTCCCCGACCGGAACCCGCAGATTCGCGACCAGGTCGCGGGCGGGAGCCAAGGCCGTGGCGCCATAGAGGGGGGTGCCACGGAACGCAAGCGGCTCAGCGGCCGACGGCGCGCAGCCAATGCTCGTGGCGGACGAACTTCTCGCGCGGGCTGCCCGGCCGGGCGTTGGCGACCTCGGTTTCTTCGATCTTGCGCCAATCGTCATAGTCGGTCGGCATCACGCCCCGACTTTCGAGCAACGTCTTGAGCGCTGGGGCGCCGGCTCGATCGCCGGCGCTGCCCGGCGGCATGGCCGCGGCGACCTGGTCGGCAACTTCATAGCCGTCCGGCCGATTGGTGCCGATCGTCCCGCTCGGACCCCGCCGGGCCCAGCCAACGGCGTAGAGCCGTTCGCCGATCCGCCCCGCCTCGTTGAGGAACTTCCCGCCGCGTTCGTCGAAGGGGACACCGTCGATCGGCGCACTCGAATAGCCGATCGCGGAAATGACGAGCGAGGCTGGAACCTCATAAGTCTCGCCAGTGCCGCGCGCGCCGCCCTTCTCATCCAGTTCGGTCCGCTCGACGATGATCCGTTCGGCTTTGCCGTCGCCTTCGATCCGCAGCGGCTTGGCGAAGAAGTCGAAGACCATCGACTTGCGCTTATTGGCACGAATATCGGCGAAGTCGCGAAGGATGGTGACCGACTTGCGCTGGCCCGGCTCAAGCGCCTCGTCGGCCTCGCGTGGCGGAAAGTCGTTCAGATCGACGATTGGAAGCGCCTCCTCGAGTTGGCCCAGCTCGCCAAGCTCCTTGGGGGTCATCGCAATCTGGTGCGGCCCGCGCCGGCCGAGGATGGTGACCGTCCGGATCGCGGATCCGTCGAGCACATCGAGCGCATGATTGACGATATCCGATCCGTCGAACTCCCCACGCGTTTTCGACAGGATTCGCGCGCAGTCGAGCGCGACATTGCCATTGCCGATGACCGCCGCGTGGGTGCCGTCCAAGGGCGGATCGAGGTCGGCGTTGTCGGGATGGCCATTGTACCAGCCAACGAATTCGGCCGAGCCGACGACGCCGGGCAAGTCTTCGCCGGGAATTCCGAGCGGGCGGCTGTGCGGTGAGCCGACGGCAAGGATCACGGCATCATAAATCTCGAGCAGCTCAGCGACGGAAACGTCGCGTCCGACCATCACATTGCCGATGAAATCGACGCCGGCGGTCTCGATCACCTTGTCGTAGCGCTTGCTGACAGCCTTGAGCGACTGGTGATCCGGCGCAACCCCGAAGCGGATCAAGCCGTAGGGAACCGGGTAGCGGTCGAGGATGTCGATGCGGGCCCGGTCGCCGTACGCTTTTTCGAGCGCCTCTGCGGTGTAGAAACCCGCCGGACCAGAACCAACCACCGCAAAATGCCGCATGCAGAGCCCTCCTATGGCGCTGCTTAGCGGCTGCGTCGCGGGGCGTCAGCCCTTGCTGTGGTCCTCGAGCAGGACGCCGCCCTTCTTCTGCAGTGCCGCCTGGATCGCGCCAGCGAACATGCCAAGCATCCCCGGCAACAGCATCTTCACGTGCACCGTCGTGTCGTGGACGTCGATCGTCGCCTGCACTGCATCGCCGAGCGCCTGGACCTTCAGGTTGAGCTGGTCGCCGGTCCAGCCGGACTCGACGTGCGCCCCGCCCGGAATGTGCTCCTGCAGCTTGTGAATGTTGTTCGCGATCCGCCGCCGCGCTTCATCCTTGCCGAGCTTGTGCGGCAGGTCGACTTCGATGGGCTGTGGCATAGGAATAATACAGTGGGGCGCCGTTCAGCGCTTTTCAAGCTCGGTCAGGGGAGTATGGTCGACAGATGCTGTCGATCCTCGCCCTGATCGCCGCCCAGGCGGCGCCGCAAGCGACTCTTCCGCTGCCCTTACCGGCCGGGCCCACGGCGGTTCAGGCGCCGTGGAACCCGGCCGCTGATTACATCAGCGCCGGGCAGGACGAGCCGGGCTATCGGTCCTGGTATATTGCTGCGCCATGGCGCGCGGCGCAGGTCAAGGCGTTCAACGACTATCTCGTCACCAACCGGGTGGGGGGCATCCTGCCGACCTGGCAGCTGCTGCGCACCGCGACGTCATGGCAGGAGTGCGGTGGTCAACCGTTCGAAGTGCCACCAGCCGAGGAATGGCCGCATATGGTCCAGACCCTGCGCTATGTGCATGATTACGTCGTCCCGGTGATTGGGCCGGTCGAAGCCGTGTCGGTCTACCGCAATCCCACGCTCAACCAGTGCGCCGGCGGAGCAGTGGAAAGTGCGCACAAGCTCGATTCGGCAATCGACATGGTGCCGCTGCGGCCGATCGACCGGATCAGCCTGATGCGGACGCTGTGCGGCGTCCATACGGCCCACGGCGCCGCCTACAACGCCGGGCTTGGCTTTTATGCATTCATCCGTTTCCACGTCGACAGCACGAAATATCGCCGCTGGAACATGGACCCGGCGGTTGCCGCCGAATGCCCGCCGATCATCCACCCGGAAGACATCGCCTCGGTCGGGCAGCCGATCCCGCAAGCGACGCCAAATCCGCCGGCTCCGCCGGCTGTTGCGGTTATGCCGGAGCCCGTTCCGCAGCCGAACCAGCCACCGGCGTCGCAGCCACGGCGCTAGCGCACGTCACTCTTGTGTTGCTTAGGTGCAACACCATATCCCCCCGCAACGAATAGGGGACGTTGAATGGATTTCGAAAAGCTCACCGACCGCGCCCGCGGGTTCCTGCAAGCCGCGCAGACGATCGCGGTGCGGGAGCATCACCAGCGGATCGCGCCGGCGCATTTGCTGAAGGCGTTGCTCGACGATGAGCAGGGCATGGCCGCGGGGCTGATCAATGCGGCGGGCGGCGATGGCAAGCTCGCCCAGCGCGAAGCCGATGCACTGGTCGCCAAGGTGCCGGCGGTGACCGGCAGCGGCGCAACCCAGGCGCCCGCGATCGACGGCGACACCATCCGCATTCTCGACCAAGCAGAAGAAATCGCGAAGAAGGCCGGCGACAGCTACGTCACGGTCGAGCGCATCCTGCTGGCGATGGCGCTGGCGAAGAACAGCGATGTCGGTGGGGCGCTGGCCAAAGCCGGGCTGACCCCGCAGAACCTCAATGCCGCGATCGACAAGCTGCGCGGCGGCCGCACCGCGGACACCCAGGGTGCCGAGGATCGCTATGAGGCGCTCAAGAAATACGCCCGCGACCTGACCGACGCGGCCCGCGCGGGCAAGCTCGACCCGGTGATTGGCCGAGACGAGGAGATTCGCCGGACGATCCAGGTTCTGGCCCGGCGCACCAAGAACAATCCGGTGCTGATCGGCGAGCCCGGGGTCGGCAAGACCGCGATCGCAGAAGGGCTCGCCGTGCGCATTGCCAACGGCGACGTGCCGGACGGGATCAAGGACAAAAGCCTGCTCGCGCTCGACCTCGGATCGATGATCGCCGGCGCCAAGTACCGTGGCGATTTCGAGGAACGGCTGAAGGGCGTCCTCGACGAGGTTCGCCAGGCTGAAGGCGACATCATCCTGTTCATCGACGAGATGCACACGTTGGTCGGTGCCGGAAAGGCCGAGGGCGCGATGGACGCCGGCAATTTGCTGAAGCCGGCGCTGGCCCGCGGCGAGTTGCACTGCATCGGCGCGACCACGCTCGACGAGTATCGCAAGTATATCGAGAAGGACGCGGCGCTAGAGCGGCGCTTCCAGCCGGTCTTCGTCGGCGAGCCGACGGTGCCCGACACCATCTCGATTCTCCGCGGCCTCAAGGAGAAATACGAGCTTCACCACGGCGTCCGCATCACCGACGCCGCGATCGTTGCCTCGGCGACGCTCGGCAACCGCTACATCACCGACCGCTTCCTGCCCGATAAGGCGATCGACCTGATGGACGAGGCGGCGAGCCGGATCCGCATGGAAGTCGAGTCGAAGCCCGAGGAGATCGAGAATCTCGATCGGCGGATCATTCAGCTCAAGATCGAGCGCGAAGCGCTGAAGAAGGAGCAGGACAAGGCGTCGAAGGACCGTCTCGCCAAGCTCGAGGAGGAGCTTGCGAACCTCGAGCAGCAATCGGCCGAACTGACCCAGCGCTGGCAGGCGGAGAAAGAGAAGATTTCCGCCGAAGCGAAACTCAAGGAGCAGCTCGATGCGGCGCGCCTCGAGCTTGAGCAGGCGCAGCGAGCCGGCGACCTCGCGAAGGCCGGCGAGATCCAATACGGGCGCATTCCGGAGCTTGAGAAGCAGCTGGCCGACGCACAGGTCGCAGCCAAAGGCGCGATGCTGCGCGAGGAAGTGACCGACCAGGACATCGCCGCCGTCGTCAGCCGCTGGACCGGCATCCCGGTCGACCGGATGATGGAGGGCGAGCGCGAGAAATTGCTGGCGATGGAAGCGACGATCGGCGCCCGGGTCATCGGCCAGGAGGATGCGGTGAAGGCCGTCTCCGCCGCCGTCCGCCGCGCCCGCGCCGGCTTGCAGGACCCGAACCGGCCGCTCGGCTCATTCCTGTTCCTCGGCCCCACCGGCGTCGGCAAGACTGAGCTGACCAAAGCGCTTGCCGAATTCCTGTTCGACGATGCGACCGCGATGGTCCGCATCGACATGAGCGAGTTCATGGAGAAGCATGCGGTGTCGCGGCTGATCGGGGCTCCGCCCGGTTATGTCGGCTATGAGGAAGGCGGCGTGCTCACCGAGGCGGTGAGGCGGCGGCCCTACCAGGTCGTGCTGTTCGACGAGGTCGAGAAGGCGCACGGCGACGTGTTCAACGTCTTGCTGCAAGTGCTCGACGATGGCCGCCTGACCGACGGCCAGGGCCGCACAGTCGATTTCACCAATACGATCATCATCCTGACGTCGAACCTCGGTTCGCAATATCTGGCGGGGCTGGGCGAAGACGATCCGGTCGAAAAGGTCGAGCCACAGGTGATGGAAGTGGTCCGCGGTCATTTCCGGCCCGAGTTCCTCAACCGGCTCGACGAGATCATCCTGTTCCACCGGCTGAGTGCCGGGCACATGGGCCCGATCGTCGATATCCAGATCGCGCGGCTGCAGAAGCTGCTCGAGGACCGCAAGATCAGGCTCGACCTGACCGATGCGGCGCGGGCGTGGCTCGGGCGAGTCGGCTACGACCCGGTCTATGGCGCGCGGCCGCTGAAGCGCGCGGTGCAGAAATATCTGCAGGACCCGCTCGCCGACAAAATCCTTGCCGGCGACGTCACCGACGGGTCGGTGGTGCGGGTCGATGAAGGCGATGGCCAGCTGGTCTTGACGCCAGCCGGCGAGGAACGCGCCGCCGCCTAGTCGGCGCGGAGCGGCTCCGACACAGTGACCGCGTAGATCGTCTGGATCATCGCCCGTTCGGCCTCGCTGAGATGCGGGTTCCAGACGTCGAAGATGAGCACCGCGCGGTCGCGGGTGGTCGGATTGGCCGCCTCATGCTCGATCGTATCGTCGAACACGAACGCCTCACCCTCGACCCACGGCCGGGTCTCGCCCCCGACGCGGAAGGTGCAGCCCTCAGGCACCGTCAGCGGCAGGTGAACGATTGACCGCACGTTGGTCACACCGGTGTGCGGCGGGATGCGCTTGCCCGCCTTGAGGATAGAAAAGAACACGGCCGGCGCGCGGCCGGGGATGCGGCACAGCGGTAGTGTGTCGATCAGTGCAGCCGTCTTCGGCGCGCGGGCACAGGCCGGTTCATTGCGCTCTCCGTCGCGCCACAGGTGCAGGGCACCCCAGTCGAGTGACTTGTCGAGCGGGGTCCACTTATTCTCGGGTACGCCGGACGGCTGCTCGACATAGGGTGCCAAGCCGGGCTCCCGATCCGCCAGGATGCCCTCTAGCTCCGCGCCGATGTCAGCGGTCGCTGCCTCCAGATCAGCCAGCCACGGAAAATGCTCCCGATCGAAGAATTCGTCGGCGGGGAGGAACGGATAGTGGAGCCCGTGACATTCATTGGTGAACAGCTGGCGCCGGCCGAGCATGACATCGGCGGCTGCGCGCACCCGCCTACGCTCGCTGTCGGATGCAGCGGCCAGGCCCTCCGCCAGCGCGGCATCGAGCGACCCGCCAAGCTCGCGGTTGCGGCTGTCGACGAAGCTCTGCGCATGCGCGAGCAGCGCAGCGAAATCGGGCGACGGGTCGGCGATCGCTCCGCCAAGGGACAGCACGGCGCTCCAGTGCCGCGTCGCCGGCGCGTTTTCGCTCCGTCTTTCGTGCAACTGGGCCAGCCGGATGACGGCCATCAGGTTGCGCCGATCAAGGTCGAGCGCCTGCTCGAGCGCGGAGCGTTCGCCATCGTCGTCGCCGAGCAGGCGGTGCGCGGTCGCGAGGTTGATGCGCAGCTCGCCGGCATCGGCATCCGCGTCGCAGGCGCGCTGGAAATGTGCCACGGCGGCATGCGCATCGCCCGCCTGGAGCGATTGCATTCCGAGTCGGTTCGCCTGCGCTGCCTCGCCGGTACTGGTCATCCGTCGACATGGTGACTTTACCGGCCGCCACGTCAACCTCGACGCGACGCGTTCGGGCGGGTTAGGTGCGTTCCGTGAACGATTGGCAGGACCTGCTGCGCGAAGCTTCGCGGCTTCGAACGCTCGGCCAGACCGATGCGGCCATTGGGGCTTACGAGCAGCTGCTTGCAGCCAAGCCGGACCTGCCGGACAGTTGGTACAATCTTGGCTGGCTGCAGCGCAAAGCGCGGCGGTTCGAGGCCGCCCTCCAATCCTATCAAAAGGCACTCGACCTTGGCTTGCGCGAGCCCGAGGAAGTGTACGTCAATCGTGCGGTCATTCTGTCCGATCATCTCGCCCAGCCGGACGCCTCCGAACGAGAGCTCGAAGCCGCGCTTGCGGCCAATCCGGCCTATGTCCCGGCTCTGCTCAATCTCGGCAACTTGCGCGAAGACCTCGGCAACCGCGATGGCGCGCGCACCGCCTACACGCAGGCGCTCGACGCCGATCCGGCCAACAGCCTGGCGCTGGCGCGCCTGGCCGGCGTCTCCCATTCAACGAACCTGGACACGAAACTGGCGCAACGGCTACGCATCGCCATTGCCGGCGCGGAAGATGCGGCAGGCAGCGCCGACCTCGGCTTTGCGCTGGCCGGCCTGCTCGACGCTGCCGGCGCTTACGACGAGGCATTCGACGTGGCTCGAGCGGCCAACCTGGTGAGCCGGGTCGCAACCGGCGCGCATTACGATCGCGCCGCCCAGGCCGCATTCGTTGATCGCTCCATCGCGGCCTTCGCAACACCGGCCGCTGGCGACGAACCTTCGCCGGCGGTCTTCATTGTCGGCATGTTCCGGTCGGGCTCGACGCTCGTCGAGCAAATCCTGGGCGCGCACAGCGGGATCAGGGCGGGCGGCGAACTTGACCTCGTCCCGGCGCTGGTCGCGCAAATCGACAATTATCCCGAGGCCGTCGCGCGTGCGTCCGATGTGCAGGTAGAGGAGTGGCGGGAGGCCTATCGGCGCGGCCTTCCGCCGCATGGCGGTTCGATGCTGACAGACAAAAGGCCGGATAACTTCCTGCACGTCGGCCTGATCAAGACGCTCTTCCCCCGCGCGAAGATTGTCCACACGCGCCGCAACCCGCTCGATAATCTGCTGTCGCTCTACTTTCTGCATCTTGATCCGGGCATGGCCTATGCCCTCGACCTCGACGATGCGGCGCACTGGCTGAAGGAGCATGACCGCCTGATGGCGCATTGGAAGGCGCTGTATCCCGACGACATTTGTGACATCGACTATGACGAGCTCGTGCTTGCACCGAAGCCGGTCATCGAGGGGCTGCTCGCGTTCCTCAACCTAAGTTGGGAAGACGGCGTTCTCCAATTCCACCGTGGCGCGGCTCCGGTGAAAACGGCCAGCGTCTGGCAAGTACGCCAGCCCTTGCATGCACGTTCGTCGGGTCGTTGGCAGAACTACAGGTCCGTGCTTGAGCCGATCGCCGGCCTGTTCATCCGCTGACCGGGACGCCTGTCCCCATTTGCTGGACCTTTTCCAGCGTTTCCCGGTGCTCGCTCTGCAATTGCTGCCACTCGAGCGCCGTCTTGCAGACCTTGCGCGCGCCGAGGCGTGTTCCGGTCGTCTCGAAGACGAAGCATTCGACCTTCGTCAGATCCTGAGAGTGAGCGCTTTTCGGCGGCGGTCGCCAATGGCCCGCTGTACTGGATCCGATGCTCGCTACCTGTGACGCAGCTGGCGAGCCGATGATCAGTGCGGCTATCGCCAGCGAGAAGACCTTCTTCACCTTCGCACCTCCGCGATTGCGATAATTCAGCGGCTGATCGGCGGGTCGTTGCCCATTTGCTGGACCTTCTCGACCGTCAGCCGGTGTTCGGCCCTCAGCTGCTGCCATTCCAGCACTGTCTTGCAGACCTTGCGCGCACCCAGCCGAGTGCCGGTCGTCTCCTCGACATCGCACACGACGCGATCGAGATCCTGGCCGTTGCCTTTCGGCATGGGATTGCTGGCCTGAATGCTGCTCACCTGGGCACTCGCAGCCGAACTCACGATGGTTGCGGCAAGCACCAGTGAGGAAATTCTAACCATGTTCGCACCTCTACGCCTGTGTTCGAACAGACTCTAATAGCGCATCGGCGGTCGAGTTGCGAGAACCTGACGATTAACCGTCCGACGTCGAATGCGACCGTCATTCGCTCGCCCTCCCCGAACTTGCGGGTGCCATGCCACATCCACGACGGGAACAGCGCCAGTCGCCCGGGTTTCGGCTCAATCATCCGGTGCGGCGGAAGATCGAGGCCGAGCTGCGCCTGTGGTTCGCCGAGCGTCAGCCAGCCGGCGTTGTCGCGACCGAGGTCAGGTGGCAGCGCAATGTACAATGCCGAACTCAGCCAGCCCATTGGATGGACATGGTTCGCGTGATGTCCGCCAGCCAGGAGACGGACCGACCACGAACCGGTGAAGGCAATCTCGCGCGGCCGCCAGCGCAGCGTCGGATGCGTCGGATCGATCGGCGGCAACTGCGCCGCGTGCTCGGCGACGGTCTCGCGGATCGCTTCGCGCAGCTGGACGATCTCGGGCTCGATGCGCTGGAACAGGTTGCCGTCCGTCTGAGTCCCGCCCCGCACCGATTGCGAGATGAATTCGCTGTTGGAAACGTGGAGCTTCCGAATGACCTCGGCCAGCCGATCCAGCGGTGGCAGCCGGTCAGCGATATCGTAAGCGCCAACCAGCCGGTGATCGCCCTCCAGCCAGTCAGAGCGCTGATCCCCGGTCAGCCGCCAGGCGGTCGCGGCATAAGGCCAGAACATGTCCTGATCGGGGGTTTCGAGCCAGCAGTCCATCACCGTGCTCGCCTCGTCGGGACGCCCGGCGCGCAGCAGGTGGCGAACGTGCCACATCTCGATGTTGGCATAGTCTAATGCTGCCAGCTCGTTGAACAGGCGATCCGCCGCTTCGATCTCGCCCGTCTCGGAGAAGATGGCAGCGGCGTGCGACGCGAATAGCGGATGGTTGCCGAACCGGGCAAGACCGCTCTCGACGCGCTCCATCGCCTCCTCGAAATGCTCGGCGTCCATCAGGGCGACAAGGTGGTCTCGCCACAGGTCCATGCTTGCCGGATGCTGTGCAAGCGCGTCGGCAAAGCTTCGGGCGAAACCGTGCCGCTCGCCATTCGACCAGCGCAGCTGCGCGAGCAGGACATGGCCTTCGGTCCACAACGGTGACCTCGCCAGCGCTATTTCGAGTCCCTGGCTTCCCTCTTCGGCCCGGCCATCCGCGATAAGCGCCGCTACCAGGCCTTTGACGACCTGCGGATTGCTCGGCCCGAGTTTCAGGGCACGCCCAAAGGCCTCGACCGCCGGCACTCCGGCTTCGAGGAGCGTCGACGCATAGCCGTGGGCAATCAGCGGCTCCGTCGGTGCCAAGGCGACGGCGCGCTCCAGTGCGGGAATAGCCAGCTCCCGATGTTCCTGCGCCCGATGGATCAATCCTTTGACGTGCCATAGGCGCGGATCCCCGGGCGCGGCTTTCAGCGCGCGGTCGACCTCCTCGAGCGGCAACGGTGCACCGGGCCGGTTGAGGGCAGCGATCGCTTCGTCGAGCACTCGGCTCGGATCTACGGAGGCGTGGGTCGTGATCACGTCGGTACCGCTTGGGAGCGCAGAAGGTTGGTCAATTGAATGTTGCTTAGCCTCGTTATTGGGTCGGGATAAGGTTTGGATCCGTGGACCCAATCACGGCAGCGACCGCCTGCCGCTCCGCATCGCCCAGCGCTGGCGGCCAGACGTCGATGATTAGGACGACGCGAAGTTCGTCACTGTCATTCCACGCCTCATGCTCGATCGAATCGTCGAACACGAAGGCCTCGCCGACGCGCCATTCGCGCGTCGTCGCGCCCACGCGGAAACCGCAATCCGGTGGAACGATCAGCGGCAGGTGGCAGACCAACCGGGTATTCGCCACGCCGGTATGCGCCGGGATACGCGTCCGGGGCGCAAGCAGCGAGAACATCGCGACAGGTGATGCTCCGGGGACCCGGGGCTGGTCCATGTGGCCGATCGCCTCCATCGTCCGCGGACAGTGACGGGCGTTTATCTCGACCGGGCTGCCGTCCTTAAGCAGGTGAATCGCGGTCCAATCGCGGTTGTTGTTTAGCTCCCGCCATTGTCGAAGCGGCACCCGATCGGGATATTGGACATAGGGCACCATCTCGGCTGCTTCGGCTGCGATCAGAGCGTTGAACTCGGCGCGGATGTCCGCCGTGGCCTGCTCAAGCACTTCGATATTGGGAAACAGGTCTCGATCGTGGAATTCGATCTCCGGCAAGCCGGGGTAATGAAAGTCCGACGGTTCCTGGTGATAGTGGCGCGTGCTGCGTGAGCGGTTGGAGATGAAGCGCTCGACCCGGCCGCGCTCAACTGCCGACAGGCTTGAAGGCAACCGCGTGGTGAGATTCTTTTCGAGCTGGCGGCGGTATTCGTCCCGCCGTTGGCGCGCATACTGGACGGCAGGAATCATCTGGACCGGAATCGAGTCCTCGGAATCGATTTGCGCCAGCGCGTGACCGTAAGCCTCGCCGGCGTCCGGATGGCGCAGGCCGTCGAGAATGACAGCACGCGACAGCAGGGCCGGGAAATTGAGCGGTGACAAGGCGAGCGCTTGATCGATTGCTTGAAGCGCTCCCTTCAGATCGCCCGACGCCTTGCGCATGGCCGAGAGCTTGACCCACAGCTCGATCGGCGCGTCGGCCGCGCCAACAGCGCGCTCCAGCAGCGAGCGCGCCGCGTCGACCTGGCCGGCAGCGGCGGCGCGATCAGCTTGTTCCTCGAGGAGGCGGGCCTCAGTCATTTCGACGCATCATGCCCGTGAGGATTGAGAATGCAAAGCAGGGCCAATCCGGCGCTCTTCAGCTGTTCGGAAAACGGTCCCTGATCCACTGCGAGAAGACCCACTTCTCGCCCGCCGTGGGCGGCAAGCCCGCGTGGAGCGTTTGAACGTCGGGCGCACCGTCGCGTAACACGTTGGCGAAGAACAGGGCGTCGCCCTGCCGGGCGCGAAAGGTGAGATCGATCTTGGGAAAGCGCGTCTCACCGCCGGAATAACGGTCGTTCAAATAAATCAGGAAGGTCGCGATGCGTTGGCCGAACCGGCCGAGGCTGTCGTGATAGGCCGGATTCGCCGGATCGAGGAAGTCATGGTGCGGCCGGAACCGCTGGCCGATCGCATAATGAAGGACCTGAGAGGGCTCGAACAGCGGGACCGGAAGGTTCGTTGCCGCCGAGATACGCTGGCGGATCACCTCCGTGAGCAGGTTCATCTCGCCCAGGCGCAAGAGCAGGAAGCTGTTATCGCGCGCGGGATCGAGTGTCTGTGCCCCCGTTTCCTGGTCAAACACCGTCGCCGGCCCGAGCCGCGGCGAGGCAAGCCCGATCAGCCAGCGGCACTCGGCGGGCGTCGCGAAGCCGCGAATCGTCCGGATGCGAGGACTTTCAGAGAGACTCTCTTTCGCGCCAGGCTGCTGGCGCTGGTCGAGCGGAATGGACCGACGGATGGCGTCCCAGTCTAAGCTCGTCCCGTCCTCGATGACCGGATCGATGGCATTGTTGGCGAGCAGCTGGATCTGCTCGCTGGCCGACCGCGATCCCTGCCGAGCGGCGAGAACCAGGAAATCGAGTGCCCGGTCCCAGTCGGGGGGACGCGCCGAGCCGAGTGCGTCGAGCAGGGCAAGCCGCTCGCTGGCCTCCGCATGGCCGGCCGCCGACGCTTGTTCGAGCAGCGCGGACGCCTGCTGGACATCGCCGAGCGATGGCCGATCGGCGAGCAGCAGCTCCATGGCGCTCGAATAATCGTCGCTCATGACGGACGAGGTTTAGCGGCAGGGCGCACAAAAGAAAGCGGCGGGCCCCACCGGGAGGCCCGCCGCAATCCTTGTCACTGCCGATCGGCTTAGAAGTCGATCGTCACGCCGGCGAACAGGTACCGTCCCAGCGCGTCATAAACCTGCGGGAAGGTGTTGCCGTTGCCGAACGGCGCGTTCGACACTTCGCCGCCAACGATCGGTGGCTGCTTGTCGAGGATGTTGTTGGCGCCGAGACGGAAGTTGTAGCGATCCGCGAGACGCGCCGACAGAGCCAGATCGAAGTAGCTCTGAGCCGGAATTTTCGCGTTCGCCGGTGCCGGGTTCCCGACGCAATTCGGTCCACCGTTGACGTCGCAGTCATGCAGCGCCGCGTCGTTCTTGACCGACGAGAAGTAGCGCCACTGGCCCGAGAGCCCGAGCCCGTTCGGCATGGTGAAGCCGAGCCGGAGCTTGTGGCGATATTTCGGGTTCGGAGCGCCCGTCAGGAAGCTACCGCAGGTGTTGCCGTAGTAACCGGCGCAGTCGAACTTGCCGTCGCCCGTGCCGGTGAGCGGAACCACGCCCGTGTCGATCTGGAGCTTCTTCAGGATCGTCGCGACGTAGGCCACGTTGACCGTGCCCATGCCACCGAGGCGGCGTGAGTAGGTGCCGTTAAGGTCGATGCCCTTGGTCCGGAGGCCACCGATGTTGGTGTTGGTGGTCTCGATGAACCCGGTCTGGCCCTGCCACAGCGACCCGTTGTTCGGGTTGCGGTGGATCTTCGAACAGAAGAACGGGTCGCCCGAGGACAAGCACTGGCTGAGGATCGTCTGGAAGCCCAGGGTGCTGATCAGGTTCTCGATCTTGATGTCGAAATAATCGACCGTCAGCGCGAGGCCCGGAACGAAGCGCGGCTGCACCACTAGACCGACCGTATAGGTATCGGCCTTTTCGGGCGACAGGTTCACGTTACCGCCGAACTGGGCGTTATACTGGTTGGCCGGGTTGGCATTGATGTTGCCGAACTGGCCCGCCGTAACACCCGTGAATGCGCACTGCGCGGCGGTGAAGCCAGCAGCCGCAATCTGAGCCGCGGTACCGGCGCAGCTGTCGACCGTTCCGCCGAGACCGACGAAGGTCTGGGTGAACAGTTCGACCACGTTCGGAGCGCGAACCGCTCGGTTGTAGCTGCCGCGAGCCCGGATGTCGTGGATCGGGGCGAACTCGACCGACAACTTGTAAGTGTCGGTGTTGAAGTGCTTCCCAGCGATCTTGTAGTCCGAGTAACGATAACCCGCGCCGAGCGTGAGTTCCTCGAAGAAGCCGTGGCTGACGATCGGCAGCTGGAGCTCGGCGAACGCTTCGCGAACGTCGAAGCCGCATTCACCGCCCTGAGTGACCGGAACGCCATGGTTGCACTGGACCGGAAGGGTCGGCGCACCCTGGCCGGCGCCATCGCCCGTCTGGAACGACAGATCCGGCTCGGTGATCAGCGCTTCCTTGCGGTATTCGCCACCGAAGTTGAGGCCGATGCCGCGATCCGACCACGGCGTCTGCACGCCATACTCGCCGCCATCGAGCGTCATGTTGACGTCGGCGACGGTCTCGTTGACGTGGCCGCGCTGGATCAGCGGGATCTGGAGGTAGGCGAGCGCCTGCGGCGTCACGCCGCCCGTCTGGAAGACGTTGTAGGGGACGCAGTTCGGATCAACGCCGAGCACCGTCGAACGGCAGACGGGCGTACCCGTCGGAACACCGGCAACGCCGCCGACCGCCGGGTTGGCGATGACGTCGAGCGCGCGCCCGAGGCGAACGACCGAGAAGTCGTTCTGATAGACCTGCGACAGGCGGGTCGTGCCGAACTGGTAGTAAGCGTCGTAAGACACGCCCTTCAGCAGGTCACCGCGGACACCGCCGACGATGCGCCATGCCGTGTGCTCGAGGTGGTCGGAACGGCCACCGCCTTCAATGTTACGACGACCGATGTAGGCGATTGCCTGGGTCACGCCATTGGCATCGACGAACGTGTTGTTCGGAACGCAAATGGTGTTGAACTGCTGGGTCGACAGCAGCGGGTTGTCGCAGTTGACGGTGTTCGTGTTGAAGAAGTCGCCCGACGGCGCAATTTGCGAGTTGGACGTATCGTTCATGAACATCGCTTCGAGGTACGGCTTCGCACCCGGAGAGATTTCATATTCAGCGAACGTACCGAACGTGTAGCGCTCGTCCGGCCGCTGGTAGTAGTTGTACGGGCCGAAGTTGAACGGCGTCGAACCCGGAACGAACTGGTTGCCGTTCACCTGGAACGTGCCGACGTTGGTAAAGAACGTACCGGTCGCCGAGGTGCCCGAACCGCCGCAGTTGAAGTTGCTGCCACGGGTGCCGCTGCCAAGGCCGCCTTGGGCCGCGGTGCGTGCTGCGAGCGAGCAGAACGAATAGTCGCGGCTCGCCTGCAGGACGGCGTCCTGCTTGCGGTAGGTCGCATAAGCGGTGATCGAGCCGCGGTTGTCGTCGAAGCCGGCACCGAACGCGACCGCGATGTCCTGCGCGCCGCCGTTGACGCTCATGCCATGCGGCGGGCGGAAGTTGCGGTTGGCCGC
>Ga0207668_10000107_pt1 | contig 59177 bp, 60 predicted proteins | sample KBSS43metaG_FD_184323 | JGI IMG/M metagenome (GOLD analysis project Ga0207668, IMG submission 184323) | Switchgrass rhizosphere microbial communities from Kellogg Biological Station, Michigan, USA - KBS S4-3 metaG (SPAdes) (version 2) | ecosystem: Host-associated > Plants > Roots > Rhizosphere...
ATCACCGGCTTGGCCAGCTCGGCAGGAATCGCGAGGCCGATGCCGACCGACGCGCCGGTCGGCGAGATCAGCGCCGAATTGATGCCGATGACGTTGCCATTGAGGTCGAACATCGGGCCGCCGCTGTTGCCCATGTTGATGGCGGCGTCGGTCTGGATGTAGCGGTCGTAGGCGCCGAAGCCGGTGATCCCGCGGTGAAGCGCGGAGATGATGCCGGCGGTGACGGTGCCGCCAAGGCCGTAGGGATTGCCGATCGCCAGCACCCAGTCGCCAACGCGGGCCTTGGTGCTGTCGCCCCAATTGACGAACGGCAGGTTGCGGCCCTCGATCTTGAGCAAAGCGAGGTCGGACGTCTCGTCACGCCCGACGATCCGCGCCGGATATTCCTTGCGGTCGGTGGTGATGACGGTGACCGTATCGACCGTACCGGTGCCGGTCAGGCCCTGAATGAGGTGGTTGTTGGTGACGACATAGCCGTCGGGCGAGACGATGAAGCCGGACCCCAGCGAGCCCGCTTCGCGAGTGCGCTGCTGACCTTGGCCCTGGCTTTGGCCCTGGCCCTGGCCTTGGCCCTGCGGCGTACCGTCGGCACCGCCGCCGCCGTCCGGCCCGACCGGGCTGCCGAAGCGGCGGAAGAATTCCTCGAACGGGTCCGACTGGGTGCGGACCGGGATGCGCTGCTTGGTCGAGATGTTGACGACCGCCGGCTGCAACCTGGCGGAAAGATCGGCAAACGACATCGGCGCGCCATTGGGCGGCATCGCCGCTGGGGCGTTCTGCGCAACCTGTGCGCCGGCCTGCCCCGTGAGCAACGAGAAGGTGCTTCCCCCCAAGAGCAGGGCCATTGCGACCCCATAGGCGTAGCGCACTTTTCCGGTCTCCTTCGCGGTCATCGATACTCCATCATTCTGGGGTGGACGCAAGGCGCTAATGTCCCGAGCGGCTGAATAACGATTGAACGAGCCGCGTTTAACGCGGCCGTCCAGTGAATTCCTTCAGATAGTCGTTCTGCGGCGACAAAATGACGGTCGTCGGGGCCGGCGGCTTGCCCGGCTCGCCGATGAAGGTCTGGCGATAGCTCTGCATCGCCCGGTAGAAATCGTAGAAATCCGGATCCTTGCCGAAGCTCGCGGCATAGGTCTTCGAGGCTTCGGCGTCGGCCTGCGCCTGGATGATCTGCGCCGTCTTCAAGCCCTGGGAGCGGATCGAACGGGCTTCCTGCTCGCGCGCGGTGCGCATGCTGTCGAACGCCGATTCGAGCGGCGCGCCATCGGGCAAGTCGGTCTTCTTGATCCGGACGTCGACGATCTCCACGCCGTACTGCCGGGCGATCCGGTTCAGCGACGTCTTCACATTGTCCATGATCCCCTGGCGCTCGGGCGACAGCAAGGCCGCAAACTCGATCTTGCCGAGTTCGTTACGAACTTCCGAACCGAGGATCGGCCGCAGCTGCTCCTTGAGCTGCTCCTCCGAGCGGGCGCGGATGTACATCAGCAGCGGATCGACGATCCGGTAGCGGGCGAAGGCGTCGACCTGGAGCCGGCGCTGGTCGGTCGACAGCACCTGCTGGGTTTGCATGTCGACGTCGAGCACGCGCTTGTCGATCCACACCAGATTCTCGAAGAACGGAATGCGGTACGAGATGCCGGCCCCGGCGGTGCCGATCGGCCGGCCAGCCTTGTACTGATTGAGGATCCGCACGGGCTTGCCGAAGCTGACCACCACGGCCTGCTTGGTTTCGGGCACGATCGGGAAGCTGCCGAGCAGGACGACGAGCAGGAACAGGCCAATGACCGAGCTCAGGATCGGGTGCGAGCGGACGAAGGTCATTGCGCGCCTCCCTTCTTCTGCTCTTTCTGGACCTGGGGCAGCGGCAAATAGGGCGTTACGCCCGGCGCCTCGATAATCGTCTTGTCGACCTTGCCCAGGACCTGCTCCATCGTCTCGTAATACATGCGGCGGCGGGTCACCTCGGGCGCGAGCCGATATTGCTCGTAGACCTTGTCGAACGCGGTCGCCTCGCCCTGCGCCTTGGCCGTGATCTGCAGCGCGTAGGCGTTGGCCTGGTTGACGTAGGACTTGGCGTCCTGCTGCGCGGCCGTGACCTGCTTGAACGCGTCATTGACCGCATCCGGCGGATCGGCCTGCTTGATCGCCACGCCCTGGACGCGGACGCCCGAACTGTAGGAGTTCAGAACCCGCTGCATGCGGTCCGCGACCTGGGTTTCAATTTCGGCGCGCTTGTCACCCATGGCGTCGCGCAGGCTGACCTGGCTAATCACGGCCCGCATGGAGCTCTCAGCCACCTGCTTGATCGTCCCTTCGGGGTCGGCAACCTGGTAGAGGAAGAGCTCGGGCGTGCTGATGTTCCAGCGCACCGTGTACGCGATATCGATCAGGTTTTGATCGCCGGTCAGAATCAGGTCCTCGTTGCTCCCGGAGCCGAGGTCGACCGTCTGGATATTTTCGACATCGATCTTCTTCACCCGGTTGACCGGCGAAGGAAGGGTGAAGCCGACACCCGGACCGAGGGTGTAGCTGTAGCGGCCGAACTGGGTGACCACGCCGCGTTCGCCCGGCGCGATCGAGTGGATCGAAGTGAACGCAAGCCACGCGAACAGCAGGGCGAGCGCGGCCCACAGGATGATCGAGCCGTCGAAGCCGGGCAGGCCCCCGCCACCGCCGCCGAAGCGCTCACGGCTCCGGCGCAGGAAATCGTCCAGCGACTGCGCGGATGCGCCGGGCGAGCCGGAGGAACGCTTGCGCTTGGGCGGTTCGCCCCACGGGCCGCCGGGGCCGCCGTCGTTCGCCGGCGGCTCGTCATCGCCACCGCCCGAGCCCCACGGTCCCTTGTTGTCAGCAAACAGGCCGCGGGCGCGGGCGCCCCACCCGAAAAGAATGTTCATGGGGCAACAGTATAGGAACCCGCGGACAGAAAAACAGTGGCAAGCGCCGCCACGCTCCCTATGTCGCCCGACGATGGCCGACCCCGCGACGCAGTTGGACGAATTGCCGCACGGCGAACGCATCCGCTCGCGCAAGCTGGCGAATGGGGTCGTGACCGTCATCGCCGACGCCACCGGCCTCACGAAAGCCGCCCGCGACGCGCTTGAAAAGGAGCTGCACGACGCGGCGCTGGCGATCCCCGGCGTGAGCGAGGCGCGGATCGCCGTGACGGCTGCCGAACCGTCGCGAACTCTGATCGCGATCGGGGCCGGCAAGGGCGGGGTCGGCAAGTCGACCGTGGCCGCGAACCTCGCGGTGGCGCTCGCCAAGGCCGGGAAGAAAGTCGGGCTGGTCGACGCGGATGTTTACGGACCTTCGCAGCCGACGTTGCTGGGCAGCACCGACAAGCCGACGGCTGACGAGGACCGGCTGTTCCCGGTCGAGGCCCACGGCATCAAATTCCTGTCACTCGGCCACCTGGTCTCACCGGGCCATGCCCTGGCGTGGCGCGGACCGATGGCAACGGGCGCGCTGGCCAAGCTGGTCGAGGCCGACTGGGGCGATGCCGAAATCCTGATCATCGACCTGCCGCCGGGCACTGGCGACGTGCAGCTGTCGCTGATCCAGAAATCGCGCCCCGCCGGAGCGGTGATCGTCTCGACGCCGCAGGACCTGTCGCTGATCGACGCGCGCCGCGCGGTCGACCTGTTCAACAAGATGAGCGTCCCGGTGCTGGGCGTGATCGAGAATATGGCGACTTACGAATGCCCGGCGTGCGGAGCGGAGTCGCACCCGTTCGGGACGGGCGGCGCGGAAGCGGCGGCGGCGGAGATGGGCGTGCCATTCCTTGGCCGCCTCCCGCTGTCGCTCTCTATCCGCGAAGCGTCGGACGCCGGCTCGCCGCCGGCGGCCGGTAGCGGACCCGAGGCGCAGGCATTCGCCGAGCTTGCCGCGAAACTGCTCGCGGCCGTCGCGCATTGATGCGGCGGGAGACCGCCATGCTGACGACCGACGACGAACTTCGCGACCTGCTGACGAATGCCAGGACGATCGCCATGGTCGGCGCGTCCGACCGGCCCAATCGCCCGTCGCACGGGGTGATGAAGATCCTCCAGGACCACGGCTATCGCGTGTTTCCCGTGAACCCGCAGATCACCGGGGAGCATGTCCACGGCGAATATGTCTGGCGGGAGCTGTCGCAAATCGGCGTGCCAATCGACATCGTCGACATCTTTCGTCGCCCCGAGGCCGCCGGTGAGGCGGTCGACCAGGCGATCCTCGTCGGCGCCAAGGCGGTGTGGCTGCAGCTTGGGGTGATCAATCCGGACGCAGCGGCCCGCGCCGAGGCAGCGGGCCTGAAGGTGGTGATGGACCGGTGTCCGGCGATCGAGCTGCGGCGGCTCGGAATCCGGAAGATCGCCGCGGACGCCTAGGCCGCGCCGACCGTCATTTCCGGGATCAGAATCGTCGGGGCATCGATCCCGCGGCGAAATTCCAGATCGGATCCCGGTTCCAGGGTCGCGAACATGTCGGTGAGGTTGGAGGCGATGGTGATCTCGGCAACCGGCTCGGCGATCGCGCCGCCGCGGACCATGAAGCCCACCGCGCCGCGGCTGTAGTCGCCGGTGACGGGATTCACGCCCTGGCCGATCAGCTCAATGACCAACACGGCCTCGGGATAGGCCGCGAGCAAGTCGGCGCGGCTGCGCGGGCCGGCTTCCAAGTAAAAATTGCTGGGGGAGGCGCCCGGCGCGCCGCCAACGCCCCGCGCCGCGTGGCCCGTCGGCACGATGCCGAGCTGCCGCGCCGAAGCGCTCTCGGCGATCCAGCTGTTGAGGACACCATCGGCGACCAGTTCCTTGCGGGACACGGACAGGCCCTCGCCGTCGAACGGGCGCGAGCGGAGCCCGCGCGGGCGCAGCGGATCATCGACGATGGTCACACCCCTGGCAAAGATTTGCTTACCGAGCTTGCCGAGCAGAAAGCTGGTCTTGCGCGCAATCGACGAGCCGGTGATCGCGCCCGAAAAATGGCTCAACAGCGACGCGGAGACGCGCGGGTCGAAGATCACCGGATATTTGCCGGGCTTGGGCCGGCCGGGATTGAGCCGGGCGACCGCCCGCTCGCCGGCGCGGCGGCCGATATCCGCCGCCGCTTCGAGGTCCGCAAGATGGCGCGCGCTGTGCCACGCATGGTCGCGCTGCATTGTCGCGGCCTCGCCGGCGAGGACGCTGGCCGAGCAGCCGTGACCGGTCGAGCGATAGGCGCCGGCGAAGCCAGCGGAGGTAGCAAGGGCGACCGTGCCGGCATTGGCGCTGGCGCCGCAGCCGCTCGAATTGGTCACACCGGTGATCGCGAGCGCGGCCTGCTCCGCCTCAAGCGCGCGGGCGCGCAGCGCGGCGGGGTCGGGCTCAACCGGATCTTCGCTGTCTAGCTCAGGGAACTCGCCCCGGTGAAGCAGATCCGATGGCGCGAGGCCGGCATAGGAGTCTTCCGGCGCCTCGCGCGCCATGGCCAGGCAGCGTTCGACCAGGGTCCCAAGCGCTTCGTCCGACAGGTCCGACGATGCCGCAGTCGCCGAGCGCTGGCCGACGAACAGGCGGAGGCCAATCTCCTCCCCCTCGGCGCGGCTGACATCTTCAAGTTCGCCGAGGCGGACCTGGACGCTCGACGAGTGGTTACCGGCGTAGAGCGCGTCCGCAGCAGTGGCGCCGGCGGCGATGCCGCGCTCGACCAAGGATTCAGCGATGCGGCGGGCGGCTTCGGGTGATTGCATGGCCGGCGCGACTAGCGCGGCGCGAGGCCGACGACCAGCATCGCGAGCAAAACGAGCAAGCCGCACGTGCGGTTGGAGCGGAACAACTGCAGCGCGAGGCCGCCATCCTTGGGGTCGGCGCGCAGGGCCTGGTTGGCGAGGTGAAGCGCGGCCGGGGCGAGCGCGAGGAGGGCGAGCCAGTCGGGCCGGACGAGCCAGATCGCCGCGCCCCACAGCGCCAGCGCGAGGGCATAGAAGAGGGCAATACCGATTGCCGCTTTGTCGCCGAGCCTGCGCGCCGAGGACTTCACGCCGACCAGCGCATCGTCCTCGATATCCTGGATCGCGTAGAGCGTGTCGTAGCCGACGACCCAGGCGATGCTGCCGAGCCACAAGATCAGGGCCGGCCAGTCGAAGCTACCGGTGACCGCCGGCCAGCCGACCAGGGCGCCCCACGAGAAGACGAGGCCGAGCCACGCCTGCGGCCACCACGTAATGCGCTTCATGAACGGGTAAGCGGCGACCGGTGCGATGCTGATCAAGGCGATGGCCGCGGCGACGCGATTGAGCTGGAGCAGGACGACCAGGCCGATCGCGCCCAGCAACCCGATTAGCACCCACGTCGAGCGTAGCGAGACGCGGCCACTGGCGAGCGGCCGAAGCCGCGTCCGCTCGACGCTTCGGTCGAGATCGCGGTCGACGATATCGTTGTAGACGCACCCCGCGCTCCGCATCGCGAACGCGCCGAGGAACAGCCACGCGAACAGGTCCCAGCGCCCGTCGACCCCGGCCAGCGCAACGCTCCAAGCGCACGGCCAGTAAAGCAGCCACGTCCCGATCGGCCGGTCGAGCCGCATCAGGCTGCCATAGGGCCGAAGGCGCGGCGGCAGCGCGCCGATAAACCCGCGCCGCTCGCTGTCGGGGACGATGTCGGTTGCGCTCACGCGCCCGGCACTAGTCGCTGGTCTTACCTTCGTTAAGTGTCCGCCTGCGTTACCAAGGGCCTATGCCCTCACGGCGGCGAGTCGTTCTGCGCTCGGGCCGCACGGAGAACACCATGACAAAGCTCGTTCACGCACTCGCGTTCCTGATTGGGGGAACGATTCTTGCAGCCCCGGCAGCTGCCGGAGAAGTAACCGGAGGTCCCAATCCGAAGGACACCTCAGGCCCCAGCCACGCAAGCTCCGTATGCGCTTTCTCGGGGCAGGAGGATGGCATCACCCTGCTCGGCTTCAACCCAGACGGCTCTCCGATCCTCGTCGTGGTCGATACCGGCCCGGGCCTCGTCCAGACCCCGCACCAAGAGAATAGCTATGGCATCATCCACGCGCCGGGCATTCCAGGCGATGCGTGCCGGGGCAACGTCGACTCCAACCTCTAGCCGACACGGATTGGGAGGTCCCGCGGCAGCGGGGCCTTTTCACCGCCCGTAGCGCGCGTTCGTCCCCGCCGCTAAGCCAAGGCATGCCCGCGACCCCCGCCTGGCCGCCGAAAAGCCTGCCGCGCCTGTACGTGCCGGGGCCGCTTGGGCCGGGTATTGCGCTGGAGCTCGGCGCGGGCCAGGCCAATTACCTCGGCAACGTCATGCGCCTGAAGGCCGGCGACGCGGCGCTGCTGTTCGACGGCGCGTCGGGCGAGTGGCTCGCGACCGTCGCGGACGCGGGCAAGAAACGCATGACGCTGACCGTCGAGCGGCGCACGCGTGAGCAGGAGGGCGTCCCCGACGTCTGGCTCGCCTTCGCGCCGGTCAAGCGAACGCAGACCGACTGGCTGGTCGAGAAGGCAACCGAGCTTGGCGCGGCCCGGCTGGTCCCGGTGATGACGAGGCGGACGGTGGCCGAGCGGGTCAAGCTCGAGCGACTCGAAGCGATCGCGATCGAAGCCGCCGAGCAATGCAGGCGCACCGTGCTGCCGGAAATCGCCGAACCGCAGCCGCTGGCGCGTTGGCTGGAGCAGCGCGATGCCGCGCGGACCCTCTACTTCGCCGACGAAGGCGGCGGCGAGCGGGCGGCGGATGCGTTCAAGCCTGGCCCCGCGTGCATCCTCACCGGCCCCGAGGGCGGCTTTACCGACGAAGAACGCGCTGCGGTTCGCGGGCACCCCAATGCAGTGCCGATTTCGCTCGGCCCGCGCATCCTCCGCGCCGAGACCGCGGCGCTCGCAGCGCTAACAGCCTATATGGCGCTCGCCGGGGACTGGCGCTAAGCGCCGCCGACCATGACCACGCGCACCGACGACAGTTTCTCACGGCGGATCGAAAGCCGCGCCGACCTGCTGTCGGTGTTCGAAGACGGTGCGAAGCCGGAGGCCGATTGGCGCATCGGCACCGAGCATGAAAAATTCGTCTACCGCTGCGCGGACAAAAGCGCGCCAAGCTATGACGAGCCCGGCGGCATCCGCGACCTGCTGATGGGCCTGACCGAGTTCGGCTGGGAGCCGGTGTTCGAGGGCGAGAACGTGATCGCGCTGAAAGGCGCCGACGGCAATGTCAGCCTGGAGCCGGCCGGTCAGTTCGAGCTCAGCGGTGCGGCACTCGAGAACCTGCACGAGAGCTGCGCCGAATCCGGCCGCCATCTCCAGCAGTGCAAAACGATCGGCGACCGTCTCGGGCTCGGCTTCCTCGGCGTGGGCATGTGGCCCGACAAGACCCGGGCCGAGCTGCCGCGAATGCCCAAGGGCCGCTACGCGATCATGCTCAATTACATGCCCAAGGTTGGGAGCCTCGGGCTCGACATGATGCTTCGGACCTGCACCATCCAGGTCAATCTCGACTATTCGAGCGAGGCCGACATGGTGAAGAAATTCCGCGTCGGCCTGGCGCTGCAGCCGGTGGCGACGGCGCTGTTCGCCAACTCGCCGTTCACCGAAGGCAAGCCCAACGGCTTCAAGAGCTTCCGCAGCCATATCTGGGAGGACACCGACCCCGACCGCACCGGCATGCTGCCGTTCGTGTTCGAGGACGGCTTCGGCTACGAGCGCTACTGCGACTATGCGCTCGATGTGCCGATGTACTTCGTCTACCGCGACGGCAAATATATCGACGTCGCCGGCCGGAGCTTCCGCGACTTCCTCGATGGCAAGCTGGAAGAGTTACCCGGGGAGAAGCCGCGGCTGACTGACTGGACCGATCACCTGTCGACCGCCTTCCCCGAGGTGCGGCTTAAGAGCTTTCTAGAAATGCGCGGCGCCGATGGCGGGCGCTGGGGCCGGATTTGCGGGCTGCCGGCGTTGTGGGTTGGCCTGCTCTACGACGACCAGGCGCTCGACGCGGCATGGGAGCTGGTCAAGCATTGGGACATCGGCACGCGCGAGAAGCTGCGCCACGACGTGCCGCGGCTGGCGCTCGATGCGGTAACACCGGATGGCGAGACGATGCGCGAGTTTGCCGGCAAGGTGCTCGACATTTCCGCCGGCGGCCTGACCCGTCGCGCCCGGCTTAACAGCGCCGGCGACAATGAAGGCGGGTTCCTCGACCCGCTGCGCGATGTCGTGACTACCGGCATGACCCCCGCCGACCGCCTGCTCGACAAGTTCCAAAATGAATGGAATGGCGATCTTTCCAAAATCTACGAGGAATTCAGTTTCTGATGGACATGCCCGCCACAGCCCGCCGCGGCCTTTACCCGGAAATCCAGCCCTACGAGACCGGCATGCTCGACGTCGGCGACGGACACAGCCTCTATTGGGAGCTGTGCGGCAATCCTGACGGCAAGCCGGTCGTGTTCCTCCACGGGGGACCGGGCGGTGGGTCGAGCCCCGATCATCGGCGCCAGTTCAACCCGGACAAATATAAAATCCTGGTGTTCGACCAGCGCGGCTGCGGCAAGTCGACGCCTTATGCGAGCCTCGAAGCTAACACGACCTGGCACCTGGTCGACGACATCGAGAAGCTCCGCACCCAGGTCGCGAAGGTTGAGAAGTGGCAGGCGTTCGGCGGCAGCTGGGGCTCGACCCTCGCGCTCGCCTACGGCGTCACCTACCCGGAGCGGGTCAGCGAACTCATCCTGCGCGGCATCTTCCTGTTCGACACCTACGAGATCGACTGGATGTACAAGGACGGCGGCGCGTCGCAGGTCTATCCGGACAAATTCGACGAATTCCTCGCGGCCATTCCGGCGGACGAGCATGACGATCTGGTCGAAGCCTATCGCAAGCGGCTGACCAGCGACGACCAGGCGGTCCAGCTCGCCGCCGCCAAGGCGTGGAGCAAGTGGGAAGGCGACATCGTCACCCTGCTGCCGAGCCCGTCGACCATCGAGCATTTCACTTCGCCGGAAGTCGCGGTCGCAGTCGCGCGGATCGAGAACCATTACATGGCCGCGCACGGCTGGCTCGAGGAAGGCCAGTTGCTCAAGGGCGCGGCCGAGAAATTGCGCGGGATCCCGGGCGTGATCGTTCAGGGGCGGCACGACACCTGCACGCCGCCGATCGCGGCGTGGAAGCTGAAGCAGGCATGGCCCGAGGTCGAACTGAACATCATTCCCGACGCTGGGCATCTATTCAGCGAGCCGGGCGTGCTCGACGGCCTGATCCGCGCGACCGACCGCTTCGCCGACGCCTAATCGTTACTCGCCCGGGTGGTACGTCCGCTCGGTGTGGCCGGTGAGTTGGTCGGGATAGAAATAGACGTCGCGCAGGGTACCTGACGCGTAGCGCAGTGCTTCATCGTTGAAGTGCGGCGAGGCCGGATTGCCGCTCTCGCCGCCAGCGGTGATCGCCTTGGCGCGGAGGCGCTTGCCGAACTCGACCACCGCGACGAAGCTGTTGCCGGCTGTGCCGTACCACTTTTTCGTGCCGGGTTTGGGTGCGGAGCTGGACGCGGCGAGTGAGCCGTAAGCGCTCCAGGCGAACGGGATCGGAATGCTTGGCTTGGCATCGTCGAACGGGTGATCGATGGCCGGCGAGATGCGCTGGAAGCGGTTGATCTCGCCCCACCGCATCTGCCAGTGGCCGAAGTCGCGCTGCAGCCGCCCCAGCGCGATCTCGAGCGACTTCAATTTCTGGTCGGCGGTGGTGTCGGCGGCCAGGCGCGCCCAGACCTTGTTGCCCGGCTCGTCCGCCGGCGCGCGCAAGGCCTTCAGCAGCTCGTCGCCCCAGAACATGGCGAGGCTCTGGGCGGCGGAATCCGCGCCCCAGCGGTAGTCCCAGCGGCGGAGCAGGTCGATCGGCGCGGCGAGCGATTGCCGGCGCGGATCGGCGTTGGGCAAGGCATCATAGGCTTGCACCAGCGACGGAATCATCTCGGCGAAGCCCGGCTGATAGCTGTCGAACGCGCGCGCATTCAGGCCTTCGAGCGTCCAGTTGCGGCTGCGAGTCAGCAATTGCTGCGCGTGGATGCCGCGGAAATTCTCGCCGTACATGTCCATGTACCTGGGAAAGTTCTTCGGCTCGGGGCTGAACGCGCCGGCCGCCTTGTACGGCCAGGCATTGGTGTTCTGCACCCAACCGTTCGGCGGCGCGAAGACGTTGGGAAGCTCGGTCAGCCGGTGAAGCGAACCCCAGTCGGTCGCCGGATTGCTGCCGTCGACCGGTTTTGTGTAGTCGAACGCATCGCTGCGGCGCGGCACGAATTGCGGGTGGAGGTAGGCGATCTCGCCCTTGTCGTCGGCGAAGATCGTGTTGTTCGAGCTGTTGGCCTTGAACTCGGCGACCCGGATGAAGGACTGGTAGTCAACAGCCTTGGTGCGGAGGAAGCTCTGCTGCTGCGCTTCGACCGGGCGGTTCATCATCGCGAACGCGATCCAGCGGCCATTGGCTTCGCGCACGACCGGCCCGTGATGCGTCCGCCAGGTGGTGAAGGTGCGCGTGCCGAATTTGCCGTTTGCGAGACGGTAGCGGATGGTCACCGGGCGAGGCGTTAGCGCGCGGCACTCCTGTCCATAGCGATAGCAGGACAATTTGCCGTGATGCTCGATGGTCTCGGCGAATTCGTCGACGTTATCGACGCCGCTCGACGTGTGCATCCAGCCGGCATGGGCGTTGAACCCCTGGTAGATGAAGAATTGGCCCCAGGTCGCGGCGCCGTAGACGTCGAGCCCCTCGCCGCTCGTCACCTGCTGCTCCGACCGGAAAAAGAAACTGGTGTGCGGGTTGATCAGCAGCAGCGCGGCCTTGTTGGTCGTAAGGCCGGGCGCGATGGCAATGCCGTTGGAGCCCTTGGGATCCTTGTCCGGAACCGCCGTGACAAGGGTTCGCTTGCCCGAATAGAAGCGCTCGAGTTCGCCGAGATCGATCCGCTCGATGTCGCCACCGATGCTGCCTTCGGTGAAGGATAGCGCCATCCACGGCTCGAAGCGCGTCAGCACCCGCGGCTTGGTCTCCGGGTGCGTCGCCAGATAATAATTCAGCCCGTCGGCCCAGGCATTCATCAGCGCCTGCATCTTCGGCGGGCTGCGCGCATAATCAGCCTTGAGTTCGTCATCACTGACGTAAAGCCGCGCGCGCAAATCCTGCCAGATCGCCTGTTCGCCGTCCGCCTCCGCGGTGCGGCCAAGGTTCGTCAGATAGTTCGCCTCGATCCGCGGGAAGTCGTCCTCGGCCTGCGCATAGATCATCCCGAACACGGCATCGGCGTCGGTCGCGCCGTGGACATGCGCGATGCCCCAGTCATCGCGGACGATGGTGACGCGCGCTGCCTCGCCCGTCCAGCGGGCGAGGTCGGGCGGCGCAGCGGCGGTGAGGAGGAAGAGTAGGGGGAGGGCCAATCGCGGCATCATGCGCATCACCGTCATGCTGAACTTGTTTCAGCATCCATGAACACTGAGTCCGGTCCGCTAGCAACCGCCGTGTTCATGGATCCCGGATCAAGTCCGGGATGACGTCAGGCGTCGGGCAATGCTTGCTTGGCTTTCCCCCAGCCTGCAAGCGCCTTGGACTTGGCGCGCTTCAGCAGTTCGTCGGCATCGCGGACGCTGAAGTGGTGGCCGCTGTCATAGTCGTCGAGCTCTTTCCACGTCACCGGCGCGGCAACCGGTGCGCCTTCGCGTCCGCGCGCCGAATAAGGCAGCACCGCGGTCGCGCCGCGCTGGTTGCGCAGCCAGTCGAGAAAGATGCGGCCCTTGCGCTGTTCCTTGCGGATGTTGGCGGTGAATAGCTTTGGCTCGGCTTCGGCGATGGCGCGGCTGAAGCGCTCGGCGAAGCTCTTGACCGTCGGCCAGTCCTCCGACGCGTCGAGCGGCACAACGACGTGCAGGCCCTTGCCGCCAGTCAGCAGCGGAAAAGTCTCAAGGCCGAGGCCCTTCAGCAGTTCGCGCAACAGCTTCGCGGCTTCTTTGACGTTGCCAAAGTCGAGGCCGACATCGGGATCGAGATCGAACACCAACCGGTCGGGATATTCGACCTTGTCGACCCTGCTCCCCCAGCCATGGAACTCGATCGTGCCCATCTGCACGCAGGCGAGCAGCCCCTCGATGCCGTCGAAGTAGAGATAATCCTCGGTCGACCCATCCTTCTCCTTGATCGGGATATGCTTGACCTGCGGGCCGAACGTCCCGGCGTCATGCTTTTGGAAGAAGCTTTGGCCGGTGCGGCCGCTGGGGAAGCGGATCAGGGTCATCGGCCGGTCGGCCGCATCGACCATGATCAGCGGGGCGACGGTCGCATAGTAATCGGCGAGTTCGCCCTTGGTTACGCCATTCTCGGGGAAGATGACGCGGTCAGCGCTGCTGATCTCGATGCCGAAGTCCGCAGCGGCCTTGTGCGCAGCGCTCTTCTTCTTCGGCTTCGCCGGCTTCGCGGCCTTTGCCACATCCCTGGTATGCTTGGGCAATTCGCGCACCACGTCCTTCGCCGGCTTGTCCTCCCGCAGCCCAATGAAGCTCGGGTGCCGAAGGATCCCGTCGCCGGTGAATTGGGCGAAGGCGATTTCGGCGACCAGCTTGGGCTTGAGCCAATGCGCGCCCTTGCGCTCGGGGCGCGGCACCTCGACCGCTGCCTTGTCGACGACGAGCGGCTTCATCCGCTCCATCAGATCCTCGATCAGCTGGTCGTTGAAGCCGGTGCCCACCTTGCCGGCATAGGTCAGCTTGCGACCCGCTTTCGCCGCCAGAAGCAGCGAGCGGAAGCCGCGGCGCTTGTCGCTCTCCGACCAGCCGACGATCACGAATTCCTGGCGCTGGATGCATTTGATCTTGAGCCAGTTGCGGGTGCGGGTGCCGCTGTAGGTCGCGCTCGCTTTCTTCGAGATGACGCCCTCGCCACCCTGCGCGCAAACGGCTTCGAACATTTCCTCGCCTCGGCCGACCACGTGGTCGCCGTAAAGGAGCGGCGGGCGCACGCCGTCGAGCAGCGCGGCAAGCCGCGCCTTGCGCTCGATATTGGGCAGCTTGCGGATGTCTTTGCCGCGGTCGATGAGCAGGTCGAAGGCATAGAAAGCGAGCGGCGCACCGCCGCCCTTCAGCGTCGCCTGCAGCAGCTGGAAGCTGGGCCGCCCGTCGTCATCGAGCGCCACCGCTTCGCCATCGATCAACGAGCCGGCGGGGAGCCGAGCCGCCGCCTTCACCAGGGACTTGAACTTGTCGCTCCAGTCGAGCCCGGTGCGGGTCCAGGCGGTCGCAACCCCGTCGCCGACCGACAGCAGCAGCCGGTAGCCGTCATACTTAATCTCGTGAATCCAGGCATCGCCGGGCGGCACGTCGTCGACCAGCGTCGCGAGCTGCGGCTCGGCGAACGGCGGCGGCGCCTTGCCCGCGCTCTTCTTCGCTCGGCCGGTCTTGGCGGCGCCCTTCGAGTGCCAGACGTCTTCGCCCGACGCGATCTCCGCCATGGTCCGGCCGGTGGTGACGCTGGTTACACAATTGTCGACCAGCGCCTCGCCGTCGCCCGCGTCCGCGAAATCGTCGGTGACCTTCTTCAGCATCCACGGCTCGGCTTTCTCGCCGGGCTTGGGCTTTAGGCGGAACATCACCCATTCGCCCTTCATCCGGTCGCCTTCGAGGGTGAAGTGGAGGTGCCCTTCCTCGATCGTCTTGCTGGGGTCCTTGCGCGGGTCCGGGATCACCCGTCCCTGGTCCCACAGCATCACCGTGCCGCCGCCATATTCGCCCTTGGGAATGGTTCCTTCGAAGGTGCCGTAGTCGAGCGGATGATCTTCGGTCCGCATCGCCAGCCGGTTTTCGCCGGGGTCGAGGCTGGGGCCCTTCGGTACGGCCCAGCTTTTCAGGACACCGTCGAGCTCGAGCCGGAAGTCCCAGTGCAGGCGCGATGCCTGATGCTTCTGGACGACGAAGCTGTCGCCCTTCCCCTTGAGCTTGCGGCCCTTCGGCTCCTTGGTCTTCGAGAAGTCGCGCTTGCGATTATAGGTTTCGATGTCGAGCTTGCGGTCGGGCACCTTCACGCTCCTCGAATACGAAACGCGCTAGGCCCGCTTGCGTGCCGGTTCCTTCTGCGCCGTCTTCTTGGCCGGCTTCTTGGCCGGGGCCGACTTCTTCTGGTCGCCGAGGCTTTTCTTCAGCGCGGCCATCAGGTCGATGACGTTGGAGCCCTTGGGCGGCCCCTCATCGGCATCCGGATCCTCGATGATCTTCTCGCCCTTGGCCTTCTGCTTCTTCTCAATCAGCTGATGCAGCGCGTCGACGTAGCGGTTGTGAAACTCCGACGGGTCGAACTCGCCGGCTTTGCGCTCGATCAGCATCGATGCCATGTCGAGCAGGTCGGGATCGGCCTTGTGATCGCCGATGTCGCGGAAGAAGCTCGCCGATTTGTGGACCTCATCGGCATAGCGGAGGGTCTCCAGCAACAGGCCCCGGCCCATCGGTTTCAGGGCGACGACATATTCCTGGCCGCGCATGGCAAGCTGGCCGACGCCGATCTTCTTGGCTGCCTTCAACGCCTCGCGCAGGACGACATAGGCTTCTTCGGCGAGGTCGTCGGCAGGTACGACGTAATAAGGCTTCTCGAAGAACATCGGGTCGATGCCGTCGTCATCGACGAACTGGACGAGGTCGAGGGTCTTGCGGCTCTCGAGCTTGACGCCTTCGATCTCCTCCGGGTCGAGCAGGACGTAATGGCCCTTCGAGGTCTCGTAGCCCTTGACGATCTCGTCGCGGTCGACCGGGCCGATGCCGGGCACGACCTTTTCATATTTGATGCGCTTGCCCGACGGCTCGTGCACCTGGTGGAACTGGATCTGCGCACCGCTCTTGGTCGCGGGGAACAGCTCCACGGGGATCGAGACCAAGGCGAGCCGGATTTGACCCCGCCAGATTGGACGCGCCGGCATAAAAAACCTCCTGATCAGGGCGATTCAATCATCACGCCCGTGAGTCGTTCCCCCTCTCTGTCGTTGAAACATTGCGATTTTAGCAAGCCCACGAGCCCGGCCACGTCCCCGCCGCGCGCGGCAAGGTCGACGATCGCCGATCCGCAGATGACCCCGGCCGCGCCCGATTCGAGCGCCGCGCGAATGTGCTCGGGCGCCGACACGCCGAAGCCGAAGATTGGCGGCGGCGCCCCGGCCAGGCGCAACCGCTCGATCAGGCCGGCGTCGAACTGGCCGCCCACGTGGGTGCCGGTAATGCCCGCTCGGCTGACGCAATAAGTGTAAGCTTTCGAGAGGCTTGCGATACGCTCCAGCGTTGGCTGCGGGGTGTTGGCGGCGGCGATCAGGACCGGCTCCAGCCCGGCCTGCTCCATCTCGCGCACGAACGGCTCGGCTTCCAGCGCCGGCACGTCCGCGATGAGCAGGCTGTCGGCGCCGGCCGCCGCCGCCTCGCGCATGAATCCGCCGCGCGCGACGACGAGATTCGCGTAGGTCAAGATTCCGATCGGCACGTCGCTGTGGCGCTCACGCAACGCCGAAATCAGCGCAAAACAGTCCGCGACTCGGATTCCCGAATCGAGCGCGCGCTGCGCCGCGGCCTGGATGACGGGGCCGTCGGCGACCGGATCGGAGAAGGGAATGCCGACCTCGATCATGTCCGCGCCGGCGGTCACGAGGGTGTCGAGCAGGCGCGCGCTGTTCGCGAAATCGGGGTCGCCGAGCATCACGAACGCGCCGAACGCGCCCTCCCCGCGCACACCCAGCCGGTCGAACATCGCGGCGTAGCGGCTCATTTGAGCAGCGCCTGTGCTTGCGCGACATCCTTGTCGCCGCGGCCGGACAGACCGACGAGGATCACGCGATCGGGCGAGCGCTCTGCCAGCTCCAGCGCGTGCGCGAGCGCGTGCGCGGATTCGAACGCGCAGAGGATGCCCTCGTTTTCGGCCAGCTTCTTGAACGCGGCGAGCGCCGCGGCGTCGGTGACCCCGACATATTGCGCGCGGCCGCTGTCCTTAAGGTGCGCATGCTCGGGACCCACGGCGGGGTAGTCGAGCCCGGCGGAGACCGACCAGGTGTTGGCGATCTGCCCCTCTTCATCCTGCAGCACGTAGGTTTCGGCGCCGTGGAGGATGCCCGGCGTCCCGCGCAGCAGGGTCGCGCCATGCTCGGTACCGGAGAGGCCCTTGCCCGCTGCCTCGACCCCGACTAGGCGGACATCGTCGTCGAGAAAATCGGCGAACAGGCCGATCGCGTTGGACCCGCCGCCGACGCAGGCGACGACCGCGTCGGGCAGCCGGCCGAGCTGATCGAGCATTTGCGCGCGCGCCTCACGGCCGATGATCCGCTGAAACTCGCGGACCATCGTCGGGAACGGGTGCGGGCCGGCAGCTGTGCCGAGCAGATAATGCGTGGTTTCGAAGCTCGCCGACCAGTCGCGCAGGGCCTCGTTGATCGCGTCCTTCAGCGTCCGGCCGCCGCTTTCGACCGGCACCACGGTCGCACCCATCAACTCCATCCGGAAGACGTTGAGCTGCTGCCGGGCGACATCCTCGGCGCCCATGTAGACGACCGTCTCGAAACCGAAGAGCGCGCCGACGATCGCGGTCGCCACGCCATGCTGGCCGGCGCCGGTCTCGGCAATCAGCCGCGTCTTGCCCATCCGTTTCGCCAGCAGCGCCTGGCCCAGCACCTGGTTGGTCTTATGCGCCCCGCCGTGGAGCAGATCCTCGCGCTTCAAATAGATGTTGTTGGGCAGGTTGCGGCAGCGCGTCAGCGGCGTTGGCCGTCCCGCGTAGTTGGCGAGCAGGCCGTTCAGCTCGGCCGCAAACTCCGGATCGTCCTGCGCGTCGAGGAACGCGGCCTCGAGCTGTTCGAGCGCCGGAACCAGGATCTCGGGCACGTAGCAACCGCCGAAGCGCCCGAAGCGGCCGCTCAGGCGCATGCGCGGAGCCGCTGCCGGCCGGCCGGACGCAGCGCGTCGAACAGCGCGGCGATCTTCGCTGGCGATTTCACGCCCGCTTGCTCGTCGAGCGCCGAGCCGACATCAATCGCGTAACCCCCGAGCCGCTGCGCTGCGGTGGCATTGTGCGCCCCGATTCCCCCCGCGACGATTGCGCGCGACAAGGATGGGTGCCCCCGCACCAGCGTCCAATCGAATGACTGGCCGGTGCCGCCGGCGCCATTGTCGAACACCAGCCGATCCGCCGCGTCGGAGGTGCCCGGCGGCTCGCGGCCAACGCCGACGGCTTTCCAGACCTCGCATTCGCGCGGCAGCCGGCGCGGCAGCGTGCGGATGTAAGCGGCGTCTTCATCGCCATGGAGCTGCACCGCCGCGAGGCCGAGCATGGTGGCGGCGTCGGCAACCTCGCCGACGGGAGCGTTGCGAAAGACGCCGACGACGTTGGGATGGAGGTGGGCCAGCGGCAGCGCCTCGGCCATCGATACGGCCCGCGGGCTGCCGGGGACGAAGATCAGGCCGACATGGCTTGCGGCACGAGCGTGACCGAAATCCTCGGGCCGGTTGAGCCCGCACAATTTGACCCGACCGAATACCAGGTCGCGCGCGGCGTCGCCCGGGTCGGCGGCCTGCATCAACGACGAACCGACGAGGAAGCCGTCAGCCAGCGGCGCCAGACGCTGCACGTCGGCGCGGGTCGAAATGCCGGATTCCGAGACCAGGATGCGGTCGGGCGCCATCGCCGCGAGCCGCTCGGTCGTTCCGAGGTCGATCGACAGGTTGCGCAAGTCGCGATTGTTGATGCCGATCAGCGGCGCATCGAGCGCCAGCGCGCGGCGCATCTCGACTTCGTCATGAACCTCAACCAGCGCGTCCATGCCGAACCTGCGCGCCTCTTCGATCATCGCCCGCGCTGCGGCGTCGTCGAGCAGCGAGAGCATGACCAGCACGGCGTCCGCGCCAGCGATCCGCGCCTCGGCGACCTGGCGCAAATCGAGGAAGAAGTCCTTGGCCAGGATCGGACCGTCGAATGCGCGACGGGCAAGCGCGACATCGGCGAGCGATCCCCCAAAAAACTGCCCGTCGGTCAAGACGCTTAGTGCGTCGGCGACACCAGCATAGCCGCGGGCGAGTGCCGCCGGATCGGCGCCCGGTCGGATCGCACCGCGCGACGGCGAGGCCTTCTTGATCTCGAGGATGAAGCGGGGCCCCGGCTGGGCGAGCGCCATCGCCAGGCGCCGCGCAGTCGGACGCGCTTCTGCGCGCACCGCGTCGAGCGAAACGCCGTCGAAGCGACGCGCCAGGTCGGCCCGTTTCGACTCGGCAATCTTGCCCAGCACGCCGTCAGCCACGGCTGGCCTCGACGAACGCGGCGAGGGTCGCGGCGGCCGCGCCCGAGCGGATTCCATCGAGCGCCAGCGCGACGCCATGATGCAGGTCGCCGACGAGACCCGCCGTCATCAACAGGGCGCCCGCGTTTAAGGTGACGATCGCCTCGTCCGCCTCGCCGCCACGTCCGCTGAGCAAGCGCCGCAGGCGGTCGGCATTCTGCCGCGGCGTGCCGCCGACGATCCGCTCGAGGCCGAGCCGCCGCAAGCCGGCCTGCTCGGGCGTGATCTCCAGTTCCTCGAATGCGCCGTCGCGCAACTGGATCGCCTGGGTGAAGCCGTGCAACGCGATTTCGTCGAGGCCCGAGCCGTGCACGACCAGCGCCCGCTCTACGCCGAGCGCGTGCAGCGTCTCTGCGATCGGCCGCAGCAGCCGCGGCTCGGCGACCCCGAGAAGCTGCACTCTCGGCCGCGCCGGATTGAGGCACGGCCCGAGCAGATTCATGATCGTCCGGACCTTGAGCGCGCGGCGCACCGGGCCGGCGTGGGCGATGCCCGGATGATATTGCGGGGCAAGCAGGAAGCAGAAACCGGTCCGGTCGAGGATCTCGCGCGATTCGAGCGGGCTGAGGTCAAGCCGCGCGCCGAGTGCTTCGAGCACGTCGGCCGAGCCGCACTTCGACGTGAACGAGCGGTTGCCGTGCTTGACGATCGGCAGGCCGCATGCGGCGGCGACGAAGGCTGCCGCGGTCGAGACGTTGATCGACCCGGAGAAGTCGCCGCCGGTGCCGCAACTGTCGGCGAACAGGTAATCGGGCGAGGGAAAGGCGCGGGCGGCCGAGCGCAGGGCGGCGGCGGCGCCGATCATCTCTTCCGACGTCTCGCCGCGCATCCGCAACGCAACGAAGGTGGCGGCCATCAACGGTTCGGGAAGGCGGCCCTCGACGATGGTCTCGAAGAGGGCGCGGGTCGTGTCGCGGTCGAGGTCGTGGCCGTCCAGCAAGCGGGTCACGGCCTGCTCGACCAGGAAGAATTCGGGCGCGGCGGTCGCGCTGCTTTCCGCCCGCGAAAGAGTCAAAACCTGGGTCATGTGGAGTCACCTGAAACAAAAAAGCCCGCCGGTTGGCGGGCGGGCAGACGATGATCGTTTGGCTAGTCGATCAGTCGCGCCATCGCGCCGCAAGCGTCGCGCCGCGCCACCAGAAGCGGACGGTCGAAGTTGCGGCGATGGCAGTCAGGTGCGTCATCGGGGCCAATGCTAAGCCATGCCGGTGAGCCCGGTCAAGGCCGGCGCTCGGTTGACGATCATTGGCGGAACCGCCATTTGCTGCGTCCGCTCTTGAGGCGGGCGGGTGTAGCTCAATGGTAGAGCAGAAGCCTTCCAAGCTTACGACGAGGGTTCGATTCCCTTCACCCGCTCCACGCTTCGACGGTCCCGGCACGACCTGTCCGGCGACGCGTTGACACGGCTTCGCCGCGCCGCCACATGGCGCGCCTGCCGACACCTGGAGAGGTGGCCGAGTGGTTAAAGGCAGCAGACTGTAAATCTGCCCGCGCAAGCGTACGCTGGTTCGAATCCAGCCCTCTCCACCAACTCTTCAATTGTCGCCCTATCCACATTGGTTGATGTCGCATGTCATTCGTAACCGGTTACATCGTTCCGTTCAGTACGGCCCTGAAACAAGCACCGGAATTTCTAGCAAAACCGTCCGATTTGACCTAAGTTAATGGATGGACTCGGTGTAATATGTGGCGGATTGGCGTTGGGGGTGGGTAACAATTCTACAGGAGTTACCGCGCGTGCCCGGCGCCGGAGCTAAGCCGCCCGGGTCCACGGGGGACGACATGGCGGCACGCGTAGCACGATTGAGCACAGGCCAACTGGATTGCCTGCGGCTGGTCAACGAACATCTTTCATCCAAAGAGATTGCGAGCGAACTCGATATCTCTCCACACACCGTAGACCAGCGCATTCGGGGGGCGCTGCATATCCTCGGTGTAGAGCGCCGCAGCCAGGCCGCACGCATCGTTGCGCAGCGCTCCGGCCCATATCAGCGATTGATACATCAACCGCCGTACATTGAGGGCGACGGCGAACCCGGCGAACCAGAGGCCGCGGTCAGAATTCAGATTCGGCACGCTGATCGCACAGGGGAGGCCGGAGGGGCCGGTTTCCGGACCGAGCAACGGGCCGTCGCTTCCGGACCTTCCCTGTTTTTGCCGTTCGCAACGAGGAGCAACCCCCGGAATGAGATGACCGTCGGCCAGAGGCTGTTCTGGATTGTGATGATCGCAATCGGAGCGGCATTTTCGGCGGGCATGTATCTCGCCGGGCTCGAGAGCCTCTCAAGGCTACTCAAGCACTAACCTCCAGGGCGGCATCAACTCAGACCGAATACCACTCCGGCGCGGGGAGCGTCGGAGAAGGAGCAGTCATGCGCAAACAAATGATCGAAGATGCTGCCTTTGAAGTCGCCACCCAGGTTCGCGCGGTCGAAGATTCGATCGACGCCACGCTTGTCGAACTTGCCGAACTGCAGGCCCGGATGATGCACGCCAACACGGTCGCCAGGGTTGGCCCGGCACCGATTCATGCTGCGCTGACCGCCGTGTCCGGGGCACTCGGCAGCCTGATTTCCGCGCGCGGCGCGATTGTCGACTGCCATGGCGAGCTGGTTACGGCGAAGGGCAAAGTCCCGGGCCTGCGGACCGTCGCCTTCGGCGATGAGGAATGCCCGCCGGCATCCGGCATGGCGACCCTGCGAGCCGTCGCTTGAACCGAGGCATTGACCGAGCGCGCCCGTGCGTGCTCGGTCGTGGCTGAACCATGGCGCCAACACTCTTTCGAATCATTCTTGGGCTGGTCGCGCTCTACGCGTTCATGCGGGGGAGCCGTGACGAACGGCTCGTCGGCGTTATCTGCGTTACCGGCGCGCTCGCGACCCACCTCCTGATTTCGCCACTCCGCGAACGCTTTGCGAGCGTTGAAATCCCGGTCATGATTGTCGACCTCGCGGTCTTTGCCGGCTTCCTGCTCGTCGCCTTGCGCTCGAGCAGGTTCTGGCCCCTGTGGGTGGCGGGGCTGCAGCTCACAACGATGATGGGTCACGTCCTCAAGTCCATCGACCTCAGCCTCCTGCCGCGCGCGTACGGCGCTTCGATGACCTTCTGGGCCTATCCCATCGTCCTCATCCTGGCGGTCGGCACCTGGCGGACGCATCGCCGGCTGATCCACCAGTCGCGCGACTTACCTGCCGGCTGACTTGCGCAGCGCGCACCGCGCCCGCATTGGGGCGCGATGGGCAAGCGCAAGAAATCGCACCAATCGCACGGCACCGCGAACCGGCCGCGCCTGTGGGGCAAGCATGCCGTCGCCGCGGCACTCGACAATCCCGCGCGGACCGTGCTCCGCGCCTGGGCGACCCGCGAAGCCGCCGAGTTCATGAAGTTTCCGGCCGACGTACCGGTCACCCTGTCCGACGTCGCCGATCTCGGCCGCCTGGTCCCGCACGATGCGCCGCACCAGGGCGTGGTCATCGAGGTCGCGCCGCTCGAGGACGCGTGGCTCGGCGACATCCTGGCGCACGCGCCCGAGCGCGCGGTGCTGCTGGTCCTCGACCAGGTCACCGACCCGCACAACGTCGGCGCGATCCTCCGCTCCGCCGCCGCGTTCGGCGCCGCCGGCATCGTCACCCAGGACCGCCACTCGCCGCCCGAAAGCGGCGTGATCGCCAAGGCCGCGTCCGGCGCGCTCGAACGGGTGCCGTGGGCGCGCGTGGTCAACCTCGCCCGCGCGCTGGAGGAGATTGGCGAGGCCGAATTCTGGCGGATCGGACTCGCCGGCGATGCCGATACGAACCTCAGCGCGGCGCTCGGGCCGGCCCGCGTTGGGCTCGTCCTGGGCGCCGAGGGTGCGGGGCTGCGGCCCAATACGCGCGAACATTGCGACGCCCTCGCGAAGCTCCCGATCAGCGACGCCATCGAGAGCCTCAATGTTTCCAACGCGGCCGCGATCGCGCTGTACGCGGCGAGCATCGCCTGATGGTCCGCACCACAAAGAGCATCCGCGCCGCGGTCGACGAACTGGCAAGCCGCGAACCGGCCTTCGCGCGGGTCGTCGCGGCGCACGGCCATCCCGAACCGCGCAGCAGCGAGCCCGGCGCAACGACCCTGCTGCGGACCATTGTCGGCCAGCAGGTCAGCGTCGCCGCCGCGCGCTCGATGTGGGCCAAGCTCGAAGCCGCGTTCGGCTCACCGCCCGACCTCAAGAAGCTGCTCGCCGCCAGCGATGAGGAACTCCGCGCCGCCGGCATGTCGCGGCAGAAAGCGGGTTATATCCGGAGCCTCGCCGAGCTCGTGTTGTCGGGCGAACTCGACCTCGCGGACCTGCCGGCGGACGACGAGGAAGCGATCGCGCACCTGGTCAAGATCAAGGGCATCGGTCGCTGGTCGGCGGAGATCTATTTGCTGTTCGCGGAAGGGCGAGCCGACGTGTTCCCGGCCGGCGACCTCGCGGTACTGATCGAGCTTGGCAAGCTGATGGGCCTCGACGGCAAGCCGAGCGAGAAACAGTTGCGCGAGATGGCGGAAAGGTGGCGCCCGCACCGCGGAGCGGCCGCCGTCCTCGCCTGGCACAGCTACAATTCGGACGTGCTCTAGGTCCGTACGGCGATCGGCAGCGGGCGCGAGCCGAGGCTGGTGAAGGCGCGCGCGCCAAGGTCGGTGCGGAGCGGGCCAAGCTTTTCGCTCTTGGTGTCGCGCCCGAGCAAATAGGCGGCCGACGTCTGCCCGCTCCCGCCGCCTTGCCGGTAAAGCGCGTTGAACGCGACCAACGGTACGAACACCTTCTTCCCACCCAGCTCGAACTCCTGGATGTTCTGGCGCGGCGCGACCAGCGTCGTGCGGATGCTGATGTTCTGCAGCGGCGCGATGACCTGGATGCGCTCGCCCTGCCCGACCGGATTGGCGAAGAACGCGCCGATGTCCTGGTCCTGCGTCGCGCCGGCGTTGAACATGCTCGCCTCGACCAGGATCTCGCGCGCCGGCGCGGTGCCGGTGTTGGTCAGCTGAACCTCGAAGTCGACGGTCACGCGGTCGTCGTCGACCGTGCAGGCGAGCGGGGCGAAGGCAATCTCGACCCATGGGCGAAGTCGGGAGGAGACGACGCCGACGGGCTTGGCCGGCGGTGCCTTGGGCGCCGGAGCAGGCGCGGGAACCGGGCGCGGTGCCGGTGCTGGCTCGGGCGCAACGAACGCGTCGACGACCGGACCGCCGGCGAAGACCTGGCGCGAACGCCGGCGCCAGAACAGGAACACTCCGGCAGCGCCGAGCGCCGCGGCCAGCAGGAACCAGGGCCACAACAGCAGCTTCGGCTCTGCGGGAGTGAGGGCGGGCGCCGGCGGATCGGCAGCGGGCGAGAAGCCCGGCATCGCGGCTGGCGGAGGCGGCGTCGCGGCGGTCGAGGCGTCGATTGCGGGGGCTGTTGGTGCGGCGGGTGCGCTCGCGGCGGGACGAGGCGCGGCGGCAGTTCGGTTATCGGAAGCGGGCGGAGCACGCTCGGCGACTGGCCGCGCGGCTGGCTGGCTTGCGGTGGGCCGGGTTGCAGCCGGCCGTGTCGCGGGCGGCGTCTCTGCCTGCCGAGTCACCGTCCCGTTGAGGCTGAAATTCTGCAGCTCGCGCGGGCCTACAGAATCCGCCGGCGGCGGTGCGGCAGTGGTGTCGGGCGCAGCCTGGGCGAGCGCCGGCGCCGGCCCGAGCATCAACCCGGCCACGACCATTGCCAAACCCACGCGCCGAACCGCTCTCATTCGCTCCCACTTATGTGCGTGAACCGCGCCGCTCGCGGCGCGCCCCGCAGCCCATGCCCGCGAAGGACTGGCGATTCAAGCACGGGTCAGATGAATGGCGCCGGACTCGGGGGCCTAGCGGGCGTCGACCAGGACCAGTTCGGAATCGTCGTCGGCGGCGATCTCGATGCGGCTTTCGCCGGTGATCGCGACCCCGTCGCGCGGCTCGGCCGGGATGCCGTTCACGCGGACCCTGCCGCTCGGCACGAGATAGAGGTGCCGCTCCGGATCGGCATCGAGCGCGATGCTCGACCCCGCCTTGACGGTCGCGCCGAGGATGCGGGCGTCGGCGTTGATGGTCAGCGCGCCGTCCGCCGCGTCGCCGCTGGCGAGCAGCTGGAATGCGCCCTCGCGCGAATCCTTGGGGAACGGCTTCGCCCCCCAACTCGGCTCGGCGGCGATCTTGTCGGTCTCGATCCAGATCTGGAACAGGGTCGTCTGCTCGTCCTCCAGATTATATTCGGCATGGGTCACGCCGCGGCCGGCGCTCATCACCTGGACATCACCGGCGCCGGTGCGGCCCTTGTTGCCGAGCGAATCCTGGTGGGTAATCGCACCGGTGCGGACGTAGGTGACGATTTCCATGTCGCGATGCGGATGCGGCGGAAAGCCGGTCTTCGCAGCGATTGCATCGTCGTTCCACACGCGGATGCGGCCCCAGCCCATCCGGGCCGGGTCGTAGTAATTGGCGAAGGAGAAGTGGTGGCGCGCGTCGAGCCAGCCGTGGTCGGCGTGGCCGAGCGTGTTGAATTTTCGAATGTCGATCATGACCACGAAATGAGGTTTCGCGCCGCGCCTTCAAGTGTCAGCCATGTGCCCGCGAGCGCACCAGTCAGTCGCTGGTGCGAATCCTGGCGACGACCGACATCCCGGGACGGAGGCGCGCGGCGAGCGGCTGGTCCGGATCGATCCGGATGCGCACCGCAATGCGCTGCGCAACCTTCACGAAGTTGCCCGTTGCATTGTCGGGCCGCAGCACGGCGAACTCCGAGCCGGCCGCCGGCGCGAGGCTTTCGACATGTCCCGTCAGGCGCGTATTTCCCAAAGCGTCGACGGTGAACGTCGCTTCCTGGCCGACGCGCATGCGCCGAGTTTGCACTTCCCTATAGTTGGCCGTGATCCAGAAGGTCCGCGGGACGAGGAACATCAATTGCGTCCCGGCAGTCACATATTGGCCCTGCCGTACCGAGACTTCACTGAGTTGGCCGGCCTGTGGAGCGCGGATGACCGCATGGTTTAGATCGACTTCCGCCAGGCGTTCCTGCGCCCGCGCGGCTTCGACATTGGCGCTGAGGCCGGAGCGGCCAACGATGACGCTTTGAACGTCCTGTGTACCGATCAGGCGCGCGGCGCGGGCCTGACTGACCTGGGCCTCGGCCGAGCGCAGTGCGGCACGGGCCTGATCTTCCTGCGCGTGGGTCGCCCAGCCGGCCTTGACCAGCGGCTCGAGCCGCGACCAATCGGCCCGGGCGCGGATGAGCTGAGCTTCGGCGTTGGCGATCGCCGCATCCTGGCCAAGCGTTCCCGCCTGCTTGGATCGCTCGGCCTGCTGGCTGTTGTCGAGATTGGAGATTTGCGTCAGCACATTGGCGCGAGCTTGCGCGACGCGCGCTGCGTAAATGCTATCCTCGATCCGGACGAGCACGTCGCCGGCGCGAACGTCCTGAAAATCCTTGACCGGGATTTGCGATACGTACCCCGCGACCTGCGGACTGATCACCGTTGTCTGCCCGCGCACATAGGCGTCATCGGTTTGCTCGATGCGCCCGCCAAAAGGCGGCAATTGCCACGCGTAAAGGATTGCCGTGATCGCAGCGACGAGAGCCAGCAAGATCAGCACGGTCGCCAGCGACGATCGTGCGGGCGGGCTCCAGCGACTGAGCGTCGATTCAGCGCCGGGCGGCGTAGTTACTTCGGGCTCGGGAGCGGGCCGGGTTGGGGGTGCGCTTTCGATCGCGCGCGAGTCCGAGTTGGGCCGGGCAAGGTCGGGAGCTTCAACTTTCGTCATCCTGCCTGTCCTTCTTTCTTCAAGGCCGCAAGTTGCATCATCGCCGCCTGCCCGAAGCGCACGATCGGCGAAATTTCGCCACGCCGGCGCATCTTGAGCTCGATCGCCACGCCCCACAGGAAGAGCAGGAAGGCCATCCCCGCGATGAGCAGGAAGACATCGTTGAAGGCGAGAATGTTGGCTTCACGCGTGACCCGCTGACCGACCAGCGCCGCGCCTTGGGCTGTGCGCAGCGCAGGATCGAGAACGACGCCGCCGATCTGTTGCGCGCTCCCTGCGATCCGCCCAGCATCGACCGGATTGTCGAGCATCACTTGCTGCGTGAGGACGCTCGAATGAAATTTCTCGCGGATTGTCTGGAGGGTTCCGAACAAGGCGGGTCCGATCAACCCGCCAAGATTCTGCGAGGCGAGAAATACCACCAGCCAGCTGATGAAGTTCTGGGGGCCGGCAAGCAGCGTCCGCGACAGGCCGATCGCCATCGCCGGGCCGATGAACAGGAGGGCGGCGAAACCGACCAAGGCCTGACTTAGGTAGAGGTTGGCGGGGCCTGTCAGGTTGGTCGCACCGGAATCGAGCAAGGCGGCGACCGCCACCAACAAGCAAGCGATCTGGATCAGGCGCGCCGGCGTCTGCGCGCGGAACAAGGTCAGGGTCGCAACCAACCCGGCGATCGATGCCAAGGTGATAATAACGAACAGGATCCGAAACTGCTCGATGCCATAGCCGAGCGATCCCAGCAGGCTGACCGATCCCCATGACTGCTCGGCAAGGACGACCCGCACGCAAAAGGAAACCGCGACGATGCGGAGGATCGTCGGCTGGCCAATGAAACGGGTCATCAGCAGCGGGTTGGACCGCCAGTGCTCCACGAACGCGCCGGCGGCAATGAGGACGATGGCGCCGATCAGCGCCCAGCCGAGCCACGCCGCTTCGAACCACCAATCGGTGCGGCCGAGCGCGATGACCGCGCACAGCAGGCCGACGCCGGGAAAGAGAAGGGCAATGGTGGCGAGGTCAGTGCGCTCGAAAACCTTGCTGCGTTCGCTCGGCGGGAGCGGCAAGGCGCACACCGCGGCTAGCGTCAGCAATGCCAGCCCCAGCTCAAAGGTGTAGGCCATTCGCCAGTCACCCCATTCGAGAAGCGACGGGGCGATCACTCGGGCGAGCGGCGTCGCCAATTGTGGAATACTGACCCCGACCATGATCGCGTGAATTCGCTTGGGCGCTGGCACAGCCTGGAACCACATGATGATGCCAAGGGTGGAAAGACCCGCGGCAGTGATTCCACTGACGGCCCGCACGAGCAGCGCTGACCAAAACCCGTGCACATAAAGATGCGTGAGGGTCGCCAGCACGTAACCGACAAGCATCAACCTGACGAACAGCTGGATGCCAAACTGCTGCCGGAACTTCACCAGAATGAGGTTCGAGCAAATGTAGGTGGTCGCATAAGCGGCGGGAATCCACGCCGCCTCTTCCGCGGTGAGGCCAAGCGTTCCCTGGAAATAGGATTGATTGGCGACCACCAGCGCGTTGCCTAGCCCGGCCGTCAATCCGGCGAGGATCGCGATCGCGCCATAAGCGAGCTGGCGTTGGCGCGGATGATCGGGATTGAACGGCGAACCCGGGATCGCCGGGCGCTCATGCGGTTTGAACTGATAAGCCTCAGTCATGCGCTAGGCCCGTTCATCGTAAACGGCAGACGCGAACAGTCCCGTTGGGCGCTGCGCCTTATCATCGTCGAATGGTGAGCGCTACGCGTTCGCACCGGAGGTCGTGATGCCTAGGCGTCTACGCTGAAACAATTGACACAATTCTCTTGGTCGCGCGGCATTCGGCTGAAACCGCCGTCGCCCAGAACCTGCCCATCAACAGGGGGCAAGCCGCCCCGCACAAGATGGGATTTTGGAAATGATCTATTCTTCGGACCAGCTCAGCAACATGCGCCGGACCGCCGCGGTGTTTGCCTCTTTGTGCTGCGCCGTTGCCGCGGTTGCGGTTGCCGCTCCGGTGTTCGCCGCGAACGCCACGACCAACATTGAAGCCTCCACCGGCACGCCGGTCGTTGCGCCGGCCCCGGCCCCGGCCCCCAGCGTGGCCCCGGCGCCGCCGGTAGGCCCGAGCGAAGACCAGCTGCTCGCCTCGGCGTCGCTGAAGCCCGGCGACTTCGTGTGGCGCGAGAATGCGTCGTCGATCGTCGGCCCGGCCCGGCTGCTCGTCAGCATCGCGGACCAGCGCGCCTACCTCTATCGCGGCGCGACGTTGGTCGCCGTGACGACGGTCTCGACCGGCCGCAAAGGCCATGAGACCCCCACGGGAACGTTTAAGATCATGGAGAAGCACGCGGTGCATTTCTCCAGCAAGTATGACGACGCGCCGATGCCGCACATGCAGCGCCTGACCAACGACGGGATCGCGCTGCACGCCGGCTACATCCCCGGTCACGCGGCGAGCCACGGCTGCGTCCGCCTTCCGGCGAAGTTTGCCACGGCGCTGTTTAAGGTGACCAGCGTTGGAACGCCGGTGACGATCGTCGAAACGTCAGTCCGCGCTGCCTGACACGAACATGTACCCGGCGCCGCGCATGGTCTTGATGGCCTGCGGGCGCCGCGGATCGGCTTCGACCTTCTGGCGAAGCCGGACGATCCGCGTGTCGATCGACCGGTCGAACACGTCCCCCTCCTTGCTATGCGCGAGGTCGAGCAGCTGATCGCGGGTCAGTACGCGATTGGGGTGGCGGACGAAGGCCTGGAGCAGGTCGAACTCCATCGCCGTCAGCGGCAGCTCGGTGCCGTCGGCCTGATAGAGGCGCCGGCTATCGAGGTTGAGGTGGCACTGGCCGATCCGCACTTCGCGGCCCATCGTCGCCGACGTCGCGACTGTATCCGGCGCAATCCGCCGCAGCACCGTCCGCACCCGCGCCAGCAGTTCACGCGGATCGAACGGCTTGGTGATGTAATCGTCCGCCCCGACCTCCAGCCCGACGATCCGATCGACCGTGTCGCTGTTGGCGGTCAGCATGATGATCCCGATCGACCCCCGCCGGCGAAGTTCGTGCGCGATCGTGATCCCGTCCTCGCCGGGCATGTTGACGTCGAGGATGGCGAGATCGACCGGCCGCTCGGCCATGAGCGCGCGCAATTCGGCGCCGCCGCTGGCCGTGCTCACGGCCATGCCGTGCTTGGTCAGATAGGTTTGCACGAGGTTCCGGAGATCCGGCTCGTCATCGACCACGACGATGTGCGCTGCGCCCATGCCCGCACCATGCCGACGCGACACAATTGAAACAATAGTCCGCGCAGCGCGACATCAGCTTGCGACCCTGGCGTGAGAAACGACAGCCAAGGAGATTCGGAAAAATGACGCCGTTTCAAATCAAGGCCGTGCAGGACAGCTTCGCGCAGATTGCGCCCGATCGCGATCACGTCGCGGCGATCTTCTACGACCGGCTGTTCAAGCTCGACGCCAGCCTGCGGCCGATGTTCACCACCGACCTTGCCGAGCAGGGTCGCAAGCTGATGGCCATGCTCGGCCTCGTCGTGCGCTCGCTGGAGAATGTCGGCGGCCTCGTCCCCGTGCTGGAAGCAATGGGCGAGCGGCACCACAGCTACGGCGTCCGCGACGGTCATTATGATACGGTCGGGTCGGCCTTCCTGTGGACGCTCGAAACCGGCCTCGGCGGCGCCTTCACCGCCCACGTCCGCGATAGCTGGGCGACCGCCTACCGGCTGGTCAGCGAGACGATGAAGTCGGGCGCGCGCCGCGCCGCGGCTTAAGCCGCGCTTTCCTGGTGCAGCTCGGCGACCAGCGACCGGATCGCCTGGCGCGAGAACGGCTTCTCGATAAACGGCCGCCCCGCTTCCTTGAGGAAGCCGACTGCCGCCGGTCCCAGCGTGTCGCCGGTGACGAAGCCGATGCGGCAGGCGAGGTCGGGCCGTTCCGCCCGAATCCAGGCATAGAGCTCGGGCCCATCGATGCCCGGCATCCGCAGGTCCGACAGGATGAGGTCGAACGCGCCCGATTTCAGATGTTCGATCGCGCCGGCCCCGCCGACGACGACCTGGACGTCGAACCCTTCGCTGCGCAGCAGCCCGGCAAGTGTTTCCGCGAGTTCGGGCTCATCATCGACGACGAGGGCGCGGCGTTGGTCGCCGCTCGGCGCCGCAGCGGCCGAGCCCTTGGCCGGAGGCGCCTCCGTCGCCGTCTCGGGCGCGCGTGGGAGCAGCAGCTCGAACGTTGCTCCGGTGTCCGTTGGCAGCAATTGCAGCGAGCCGCCGTGCGCTTCAGCGATACCAAGGCTGAACGACAGGCCGATCCCCGTCCCGCTGCCCTGCGGCTTGGTGGTGAAGAAGGGGTCGAAAATCCGCCGCGCGACATCGCCGGGAACACCCGGGCCGTTGTCGCTGACGATGATCGCGACCCGGCCATCGTCCGCCGGCCGGCTCTCGACGGTCAGGCAGCGCGGGCCGGCCAGCGTCTGCAATGCCTGCTGGGCGTTGATGATCAGGTTGAGCAGGACCTGGCTGACCTGGTCGGGGTCGGCCCACAGTGGCGGGAGATCGGCGCCAAGACGCCGCACGACCTCGATCCCGTTGCTGCGGAGGCCGTAATCGGCAAGCTCGAGCGTTCCTTCGATCAACGCGTTGACGGCGCACGCCTTGCGCTCGGGCGCCTTTTGCCGGGCCATGGCGAGGAAGGTCTGGACGATCCGGCTGCAGCGCTCCGCCGCGCGCTTGATCCGGCCCGCGCTGGCGGCGATGGGCGTGCCTTCGGCTTCCTCCTCAAGCAGGATGGCCTCGCCAACGACGATCGCCAGCGGGTTGTTGAGCTCGTGGCTGACCCCGGCGAGCAGCGAGCCGAGCGCGTTCATCTTTTCGGACTGGTGGAGCGCCTCACGGCTGCGCTCGAGCTCGGCCTCCGCTTCCTTCTTGTCGGCGATGTTCAAGGCACTGAACACCAAGGCGCGCTCGCCGTCGAAGTCGATGTGGCGCCAGCTGATCGAACACCAGAAGGCCCCATCGACGCGGCGCATCCGGCATTCGTAGCCGTCGAAGCGGTCGTGCTCGCTCAGCAGCTCGCGAAACCGCCGGTCCTCATCGGCGTCGGCCATCCAGCGAAACTGGCTCACCATGCTGACGTCGCTGTCCTGGGGAAGCCCGATCAGCTTGAAGAAAGCCGGATTGGCAAGGAGGATGCGGTGATCGTCGGCGCTCGCGATGAGCATCGCCACGGGATGGTGTTCGCTCAACGCGCGGAAGCGGCGCTGCGCCCGGCGCTGCTCGCTGGTGTCGAGGAAGACGCCGCCGATGTAGGCGACCTCGCCGCGATCGTTGAACACCGGGAAGCGCACCGTCACCGCGCTCTTGAGCCCCTGGACGGTCTGGAACTCGCTTTCGCGAATGTCCGGTTCGCCAGTGTCGAGGATGATCTGGTCGACCGCGGCAGCCTCAGCCGCCGAGGCTGGCGACAGGATGTCGCGCGGCGTCAGGTCGCGGAGCTGTTCGGGGGTCATCCCGACCTGGTCGGCCATGAACCGGTTGGCGAAGCGGTAATGCCCGTCGCGATCCTTCAGATACATGGTCATCGGGGCGTTATCGAGGAGCGCGGTCATCCGCGCCTCGCTGTCGCGCAGCTTCGCTTCGGCCTGCACCCGGTCGGACAGGTCGCGGAGCGACGCCATGAACAGGCGCCGGCCGTCGACCTCGGCTTCGATCATCGCCATTTCGATCGGCAGGGTCGAACCATCCGCGCGGCTGGCCTCGACCTCGACGCGGCGGTTGAGCCACTTCGGCTCGCCGCCTTCGAGATAGCGCCGCATGTCGGAGTAAAACAGGGCGCGCCGGTCGGCCGGGATGATCAGTTCGGCGACCTGCTTGCCAACGACTTCAGCGCGCGAATAGCCGAAGGTGCGTTCCGCCGCGGCGTTCCAGTCGACGACCGAGCCGGTCTCATCGATCACCACGATGCAATCGAGCGACGCCCGCATCACGGCCGCAAGCAAGGCGTCCTGCTTCAATTCCATCGCAACGAGCCCCTCCGTCCGATCAGCATATCAGATCGGACGGCGGGAAAAAGTATGGTGCCCAGGAGAGGACTCGAACCTCCACGCCCTTGCGAGCGCCAGCACCTGAAGCTGGTGCGTCTACCAATTCCGCCACCTGGGCACGGGTCGTCTTTTTGGCAGGCGGCGCGCTTAAAGGGGCGGCGCCCGCCTTGTCAATGCGGGACGCGGCGGGCTAGTGCCCCAGCCCATGATCGAGCGCGACCAACAGATGGTTACGGTGTTCGGCGGCGACGGGTTCATCGGCCGCTATGTGTGCGAATTCCTGTCGGCTGCCGGGGTGAAGATCCGCGTCGCCAGCCGCGATCCGCGCAACAGCTATTTCCTCCAGCCGCTGACCCAGATCGGCCGCTTCGGCTTCGTGAAGGCCGACATCCGCAATGCCGAAGCGGTGGCCCGTGCGCTGAAGGGCGCGACGGGAGCCATCAACCTGTGCGGGGTGTTCGGCCCGCAAATGCAGGCGGTGCATGTCGAGGGCGCGCGCAACATTGCCGAGGCCGCCAAGAAGGCCGGCGCGGAGACGTTGGTGCATCTCTCGGCGATCGGCGCCGACCCCCAATCCGAATCCAATTACGGCCGCACCAAGGGCGAGGGCGAGCTCGCCGTCCGCAAGGCATTCAAGGCCGCGACCATCATCCGTCCGTCGCTGGTCTTCGGGCCGGAGGACAAGCTCACCAACCGCTTCGCGGCAATGGGTTCATGGTCGTCGGTTCCGGTGCTCGCCGGGCAGCGCAAGTTCCAGCCGGTCTACGTCCGCGACCTCGCCCAGGCGATCGTCGGCGCGGCGCTCGACCCGGCGGCTCACGGCGCCAAGACCTATGAAATCGGCGGCCCGCAGGTGCTGACCATGGTCGAGCTCCACCAGGCCATCTTCGAGCTGAGCGGCCAGGACGCCGACGTGGTCGAGCTGCCGGACTGGATGGGCAGCCTGATGGCCGCCTTCGGCTTCCTGCCGGGCGCACCGCTGACCCGCGACCAGTGGCTGATGCTGAAGCGCGACAATGTCGTCGCCAAGGGCGCTGCCGGACTCGACGCGTTCGGCATCGAGCCGACCCCGCTCGGCGCGGTCGGCAGCGGCTGGCTGCACCGCTACGGCGGCAACCGCTTTGCCGGCCAGCGAATTCATTTGACCCCCGCCAGCTGAGTCCCGACCCCTAGCCGATGCCTATCCTGATCATCGCCATCATCCTCGGCATCGTCGAGGGCGTCACCGAATTCCTCCCCGTTTCTTCGACCGGCCATTTGATCCTGGCGACCGAGCTGCTCGGCTATGATTCGGCCAAGTGGGACGCATTCAACGTCATCATCCAATTGGGCGCGATCCTCGCCATCGTCGTCCTCTACTGGCGGACCTTCTGGGCGGTGATCGACGGGCTGCTGAAGAACAACAAGGTGTCGTGGATGTTCGTCCGCAACGTCGTGATCGGCTTCCTGCCCTCGGCGATCCTCGGCCTGCTGCTGATCAAGTATATCGAGGCATTGCTCGGCCAGCCGGCGGTCGTCGCCTGGATGTTCATTCTCGGCGGCATCGCGATCCTGGTGATCGAGCGGCTGGTCAAGAACACGCCGACCGTCGGCGTCGCCGAAATGCCGCTCAAGACCGTGGTCGGCGTGGGCCTGATCCAGTGCCTGGCGATGATCCCCGGAGTCAGCCGCTCCGGCGCGACGATCATGGGCGGCCTGTCGCTCGGCGTCGAACGCCGGACCGCGGCCGAGTTCAGCTTCTTCCTCGCGATCCCGACCATGCTCGGCTCGACCACGCTGGAAATCCTCCGCCACCACGACGAGTTGTTCGCCGGCGCCAGCGGGGTCGGCTTCAGCACCGTCGCGGTCGGCTTCGTGGTCAGCTTCCTCGTCGCGATCGTCGTGGTGAAGGCGTTCGTCCACTACATCTCGCGCCACGGTTTCGCGCCCTTCGCCTGGTACCGGATCGCGGCCGGCGCCGCGGCGCTGGCGTGGCTCGCGGCGCGCTGATTTATCTGGCGTTCAGGTTCGGCTAAGCTGTTCGAGGTAAAAATCCGGCCCATGCGTACCGCCCTTGCCCTGCTTCCGCTGATGGTGCTTGCGGCCCCGGCCGCTGCCGCGCCACCGCCGCCGCAAGTCCCGCCGCAGCTCAGCGATCCCGCGACCATCGACCGGCTGACCAACGCCATGCAGGCCTTGTCCCACGCGATGATGAACCTGCCGGTGGGTCAGATCCAGGCCGCCGTCGAAGGCCGTCCGGTCACGCCAGCCGACCGCAACCGCACCTTGCGCGATATCGAGCCCGGCCTCGACCGCGACGTCCAGGCGCAGATCGCGCAGGCGCGCCCGCGGATACAGGCGAGCATGAAGGCGCTGTCCGAGGCGATGCCGGCGATGATGCAGAGCCTGCACGAGGCCAAGAAAGCGCTCGACCGCGCCGAGGCCAACATGCCGGACCCGAATTACCCGGTCCGGTAGAGCCCACGCCCGTCATCCTGACGAAAGTCAGGATCCATGAACGCGACCTATTCTTCCCGTGGCGGCATGAGCTGGGACAGGCTGAAACCCCAGCTCAATCGCCCGGTCTTCCCAGCATGGATTATCCTTCTCGATGAGCGAGATTTTCCAATCACGCCGCCACGCTTTGAGCTGCTTCTCGCGACCAATCGCCGCTTCCATCGTCTCGGCGATCTCAAAATAGACCAGCCGATAAACCCCATAGCGGCTCGTAAAGCCCTTGATGCTCTTCGTTCGATGCTGATGAAGGCGGCCAGACAAGTCGGAGGTCACGCCGATGTAAAGCGTCCCGTGCCGCCGGCTCGCCAGGATATAAACGCACGGGCGGCGCTCCATTGCGACAGCGTGAGTGTTCATGGACCCTGAATCAAGTTCAGGGTGACGATGGTGCGCTGGACTGGGGGCTTGGGCGCGCTAAAGCTGGCCCTTCATGTGGCAGCTCTTCCAATTCCCGTTGTGCCCCTTTTCGCGCAAGGTGCGGCTGGTCCTCGCCGAGAAGGGCGTCGGGCACGAACTGGTGCGCGAGAACCCGTGGGAGAAGCGCGACGAGTTCATCGACCTGAACCCGGCTGGCGAGACGCCGGTGATGGTCGAGCCCGACCAGGCGGTCACCCTGATCGGGTCGCAGCCGATCGTCGAATATTTCGACGAGACGGTCGACCGCATGCCGATGATCCACGGCAATGCCGCGCTCCGCGCCGAGATCCGCCGGATGGTCGAATGGTTCGACATCAAGCTCTATCGCGAGGCGGTCGAGCCGTTGCTCAACGAGCGGATGAGGAAGCGCCTGGTGACCCGCGAAAGCCCCGACACGCGGGTGCTGCGCGAGGCGATGCGAGTCGCGTCCGAACATCTCGATTATATCGATTATCTGCTCGACCACCGCCGCTGGCTCGCGGGGCCGGGCCTAAGCCTCGCCGACTTCACCGCCGCGGCGCACCTCTCGGTGATCGACTATCTCGGCGCGCTCGATTGGCGCGGGCACAAGCAGACCAAGGATTGGTATGCGGTGATGAAGTCGCGGCCCTGCTTCCGGCCCCTGCTCGGCGAGCGGATGGAAGTGATCGTCCCGCCGAGTCACTACGACAAGGTGGATTTTTAGTCGGAGACGACCGTTGCTTCGCCCTTAATGCCGGCCTCCCAAAGATAGAACCTCCCGGCAGTCCGCATCGTCTCGGCACCTTCGGGCGACAGAAAAACGAAACCGACACGTCGTGTGTCGCCGAGTTGCAGCCACTCTTCTCCCAATTGCGGCCATGCATCCCAGCCCGGCTTCCCCGGTGAAGTCATGGTTGGGCAACCCCAGCCGGGTGGCGCTGGACCTCGTCGACCACCGTCCTCAAGCTTGTAAAGGGTCACGTCTGCAATGAGGTCCGGCGTCCGTGCGTTGATGTCAGCAGCCCGATTCTCGAGACTCATTGCACTCAATACACCCGCGGCTTCGGCTTGATGTACTGGACGTCCTTGGTCAGCGTATAGTCGTGGACCGGGCGGTAGTCGATCTTCACCGACCCGTCCTTGCCGCCCCAGCCCGGCATCCACGCCAGCGTGTGCTTCATCCAGTCCTTGTCGTTCCGGTCGGGATAATCTTCCTGCATGTGCGCGCCGCGGCTTTCCTTGCGGTTGGCGGCGCAATGCATGGTGACCACCGCCTGGGCGAGGAGGTTGTCGAGCTCGAGCGTTTCGATGAGGTCGCTGTTCCAGATCAGGCTGCGGTCGGTGACGTGGACATCGGCCATGCGGGCATAAGCCTGGTCGATCTTGCTCACACCCTCGGCGAGCGTGCGGTCGGTCCGGAACACCGCGCAATCGGACTGCATCGTCCGCTGCATGTCGAGCCGGATCTCGGCGGTCGGGCTGCCGCCTTCGGCGTGGCGGAACTTGTCGAGCCGGCCGAGCGCGAGGTCGGCGCTGTCCTTGGGCAGATCGTCCTGGACGGTGCCCGGCTTGACCACTTCGGCCAGCCGCAGTCCGGCGGCGCGGCCGAACACCACGAGGTCGATGAGGCTGTTCGAGCCGAGGCGGTTGGCGCCGTGGACCGAAACGCACGCCGCTTCGCCGACCGCGAACAGGCCCGGCACGACCGCGTCGGGATTGCCGTCCTTCAGAGTCACGACTTCGCCGTGATAGTTGGTCGGGATGCCGCCCATCGTATAGTGGACGGTCGGCGCGACCGGGATCGGCTGGCGGGTCAAATCGACGTTGGAGAAGGTCTTGGCGGTCTCGGTGATGCCGGGCAGCCGCTCGTGCAGGATCTTCGGGTCGATATGGTCGAGGTGAAGGAAAATATGATCCTTCTGCTCGCCGACGCCGCGCCCTTCGCGGATCTCCATCGCCATCGAGCGCGACACGACGTCGCGGCTGGCGAGGTCCTTGGCGTGGGGCGCATAGCGCTCCATGAACCGCTCGCCCGCGCTATTGGTAAGGTAGCCGCCTTCGCCGCGCGCGCCCTCGGTGATCAGCACCCCCGCGCCGTAAATGCCGGTCGGGTGGAACTGGACGAATTCCATGTCCTGCAGCGGCACGCCGGCGCGTAGCGCCATCGCATTGCCGTCACCGGTGCAGGTGTGCGCCGAGGTCGCGGTGAAATAGATTTTGCCGTAGCCGCCGGTGGCCAGCACCACCGCCTGCGCGCGGAAGCGGTGGATCGAGCCATCGTCGAGGTTGAACGCGACCACCCCGCGGCAGACGCCGTCCTGCATGATCAGGTCAATCGCGAAATATTCGATGAAGAACTCGGCGTCATGCTTCAGGCTCTGCTGGTAGAGCGTGTGGAGCATCGCATGGCCGGTGCGGTCGGCCGCGGCGCAGGTGCGCTGCGCGGCCGGGCCTTCGCCCATATTCTGGGTCATGCCGCCGAACGCGCGCTGGTAGATCTTGCCCTCGGGCGTGCGGCTGAACGGCAACCCCATATGCTCGAGTTCGATGACCGCGGCGGGCGCTTCGCGGACCATATATTCGATCGCGTCCTGGTCGCCGAGCCAGTCGGAGCCCTTGACGGTGTCGTACATGTGCCAGGTCCAATGGTCCGGGCCCATGTTGCCGAGGCTGGCGGCAATGCCGCCCTGCGCCGCGACGGTGTGGCTGCGGGTCGGAAAGACCTTGGTGACGCAGGCCGTCTTCAGCCCATGTTCGGCCGCGCCCATGGCTGCGCGGAGGCCGGCGCCACCGGCGCCGACGACGACGACGTCATAGCTGTGGTCGACGATCTTATAGGCTGCGGTCACGCAGCGCCGCCCGTGAAGGCGATGCGGGCCAGCGCGAACAGCGCCAAGGCGCCGCCACCGACGGCGAGAAACAGCAGCACGAGGTTGCAGGCGAAGCGGTTGCCCTCGTCATGGACATAGTCGTCGACGACGACCCTCATTCCGTCGAGTGCGTGCTTGAAGCCGACGATTATGAGCAGCGCCATTGGCACCGCGCCGCTCGGCGCGTGCAGCCATTCGAGCATGGTGCGGACATCGAGCGCCGGCAGGATCAGCAGGGAGGCGACCAGCCAGGTGCCGAGCAGCAGCAGCGCAATGCTGGTGACGCGCTCGGTCAACCAATGCTCGCCGCCTTCGCGGGCCGAGCCGAGGCCGCGAACGCGGCCGAGCGGCGTGGAGCTTTCACCAACGCTCATTTCGCGCCTCCCAGCACATACCACCACAAAGCCGCGGTCAGCAGCACCGAGCCAATCAGGGTGACCAGCGCGAAAGTCTTGTTAACGCCGAGCTCGAACGCCGCGCCGGTGTCCATCACCAGGTGACGAATGCCCGACAGCAAATGCTGGAAGAAGGCCCAGGTCAGCCCGATCAGCACGATCTTGCCGTAGATGCTGGTCGCGGCCCTGGTGAAGGCGGCGTAGCTGTCGGCGCCGCCGCTCAGCGCGACCAGCCACCATGTCAGCACCGCCAGGCCAACCAGCGACAGGCCGGCGCCGGTGACTCGGTGAAGAATGGAGACGGTCATGTGCGGGCCCCAGCGGTAGACGCCGAGGTGCGGCGAGAGCGGTCGATTGGGAGATGTTGCCATGGCGCGACCGCTTAAGGCGCAGGGTCCGGCGAGGCAAGTTTCGCGCTCACGGCCGATACCCGCCCTAACCCCGTTTTAACCATTGTCCGGCAAGAGCGTCGGCATGACTCCCGTGGGGAACGGGGAACCGAGTTACGGAGAGCGATTGATGAGCGGCGATACCAGCGGGCTGCAGCGGCTGAGCGACGAGCAGGTTCAGGCTCGTCTGCAAGCCTACAATCCCGACGGTTCGCTCGAGCGTGACGTGCACGGCCTGTGGCGCGATGCCGGCGACATCATCGAAGGCGAAGTCCGTACCCAGTTCGGAGCCGAAGCCGCCGAGCGAGTCCACGTCCATTACAGCGGCAAGATCGACACTGCGTGGGTGCAGAACGTCGCCGAATACGGCCGCCGCATCTACCGCGACAAGACCTCGGTGCCCGGTTACATCGCCACGCGCGACCAACTGATCAGCGCGATCATCGGCCAGCTGTTCAACCGTTATTCGGGCGACCCCGAGACGCTTGAGCGCTGCGTTACCAGCTTCCAGCGCCTGACCAGCTTCGAAACCGACATCATCCTTGCCCAGGTCGCCCTGCTCGAGGCGCTCGATGCCGCCGACTCGCGCGGACGCGAGAGCGAGCAGTTCGAGCGCCAGGTCGGTGAGCTGGTTCGCGCCAGCACCGACCAGTCGAAGGCACTGACCGACCGCACCCGCTCGACCGCCGCGTCGGCCCGCGGGATGCTCGGGAAGACCAGCGAAGTCGCCGCCGCCGCCGAGCAATCGGCCGTCGCCATGCGTGAAGCCGCCCAGACCGCCGCGGGCCTGATCCGCGCGATCGAGGACGCTCGTTCGGAAGTCGAAGTCGCCGCGGGTGTCGCCACCCGCGCCGGCGACCAGGCGAGCCAGGCGGTGCAGGTCAGCCAGGCGCTCTCGGCGCACGTCGAGGCGATCGAGTCGATCCTCAGCCTGATCCGCGACATCGCCGGCCAGACCAACCTCCTCGCCCTCAACGCGACGATCGAAGCAGCGCGCGCGGGCGACGCCGGCCGCGGCTTCGCGGTCGTCGCCCAGGAAGTGAAAAGCCTGGCCTCGCAAACCGCACGGGCGACCGACGACATCACCAACAAGATCACCGCGATCCAGCAGGCGACCCGCCAGACGGTCGACGCCAACGGCTCGATCCAGGGCACGGTCGAGGAAGTCCAGCATTCGGCCGACCGCATCCGCCAGGCAATGGAGTTGCAGGCCCAGACGGTGACGATGATCACCGCCGCGGTCGACGAAACGGCCCTCGCCGCCGACTCGATGAGCTCGACCATCGCCGCGATCCGCAGCGACACCGAAAATGTCGCCGAGGATATCGACCAAGTCGAGCAGGGCTTCGGCCGCTTCAGCGAGCAGATCGCCAACTTCAAGTCGACCGCCAAGGCGTTCGTCAGCGGGATGGCGGCTTAGAAGAAAAAGCGCTCACCCTGAGCCTGTCGAAGGGCGAGCACCCCACAATTCGACAAGCTCAATGTGAGCGCAAAGTTGGCGCGGAGCTCGGCTGAAGCTATCGCCGCACCCATGAACATCCTCGTCACCGGAGCCAGCCGCGGGATCGGCGGCGCGGCTTATGCGCTGCTCAAGAAGCGCGGACATAATGTCGTCGGTCATTCTTCGCTGGGCAGCGACACGCTGATCGCCGGCGACCTCACCGATGCCGCCGCGCCCCGCGACATTTGGGAGACCGCGCTCGATGAGCTCGGCGGGCGGATCGACGTGCTGGTCAACAACGCCGGCATCTACGAAGCGGTCGCTGACAATGTGCCGGATGACGAATGGCAGGCCGCCTGGGCGCGGACGTTGACCGTCAACCTCCAGGCCGCGGCCGACCTCAGCCGCCTCGCCGTGTCGCACTTTCTCGACCGCGGCGGAGGCGGGCGGATCGTCAACGTCGCGAGCCGCGCCGGTTTCCGCGGCGATTCGCCCCAGCACTGGCATTATGCCGCATCCAAGGGCGCGATGGTGGCGATGACCCGGACGATCGCGCGCGGCTATGCGGCCGAGGGCATCCTCTGCTTCGCCGTCGCGCCGGGGTTCACCGTGACCGAGATGGCCGAGGACTATCTCGCCAAGCGTGGCGGCGGCGACAAGATCGTCGCCGAAATCCCGCTCGGCCGGGTCGCGAGCGTCGACGAGGTCGCCGAAACCATCCGCTGGCTCGCGACCGAAGCGCCCGCTTCAGCAACCGGCAATGTCGTCGACGTCAACGGCGCCAGCTATGTTCGCTAGCCTCGCCTTCCTCGTCGCCGCCCAGCAAATCGTGGTCCCGCTCGGCAAGCCGCCGCCCCAGGTCGAGAAACCGATCGCGCCGATCGAGCTCAACGGCCCGCTGTTCGCCTCGGCGTGCAAGGATTGGGACGAATGGGACAAGCCGGCGCCCCCGGTCCGCATCCACGCCAACACCTTCCTCGTCGGCACCTGCGGCATTTCATCGATCCTGATCACCGGTGAGCAGGGCAACGTGCTGATCGACGGCGGGACCGAGGCCGGCGCCGACCTGATCGCCGCCAACATCCGCAAGCTCGGCTTCCGCCTGACCGACGTGAAGTACATCCTGCAAAGCCACGAGCATATCGACCATGTCGGCGGCGTTGCGCGGCTGCAGCGCCTTACCGGCGCGCAGGTCGTCGCGTCGCGGGCGGCGGCGAAGGTGCTGACCACCGGCGTCGCCAATCCCGAGGACCCGCAGGCCGGGATGCAGAAACCGATTCCCCTGGCTCGCGTCGACCGGATCATCGAGGACGGCGGACAGGTGCGCCTGCCCGACATCTTGCTGACCGCGGTCGCGACGCCGGGTCACACGCCGGGCGCGCTGACGTGGCGCTGGGAGAGCTGCAAGGCGGGCATCTGCCGCAGCATGGTCTATGCCGACAGCCTGACTCCGGTCAGCCGCGACGATTACCGCTTCAGCGACCATCCCCAATATCTCGCGGCCTTCCGCGCCAGCATCGCCAAGGTCGCGACGCTGCCGTGCGAGATCCTGCTCACCCCGCATCCATCGGCCAGCGACATGGTGAAGCGCCTGGCGCTGGCCAAGGTCGACACCCCCAACCAATGCGTCGACTATGCCGCCGGCCTGACCAAGGCCCTCGACGCCCGCCTGGCGAAGGAAGCGGCAAAATAGCCCTCTCCCGCCTGCGGGAGAGGGTTGGGTGAGGGTGCGACCGACGCTAAACAGCGTTATGCGCAAGATCAGCCCTCACGCTGGGCCGTTGAGGCGAAACTTGACCGAGGCCGAGAAAGTCATGTGGTTTCACGTGCGTGATCGTCGGCTCGGCGGATTCAAGTTCAAGCGCCAGTGGACGATTGGCCCATACGTCGTCGATTTTTGCTGCGTCGAGCGCCGGCTGATCGTGGAGATCGACGGCGGCCAGCACACGCGAGAAGACGACGCGCCAAGGACGCGAGCACTCGAACGGCTCGATTATCGAGTTGTACGTTTCTGGAATGACGAGGTGTTGTCGAACCGCGAGGGGGTGCTCACCCAGCTTCTTTGCGAACTTCGGTCGCACCCTCACCCCAACCCTCTCCCGCGGGCGGGAGAGGGGGTCCTATGAGCTTCCGCGTTACCGTTCGCTGCACCCGCGCGCAGGGCGAGGCGATCGGCGCGATGGATGACATTGGAGGGTTCGGCGACAGTCCGCCGGTCCTGGTCGCCGATGAGCCCGATGAGTCGAAACCCGACGATTGGCTGATCCACGCATATTTCGACCATCATCCAACGCTCGACGACATTGCGCTTATGGCCACGCTCGGCAGCGGCCCGCCGATGCTCGAGCAGCTTGGGGACGCCAATTGGGTGGCGCTTAGCCAGGCGGGGCTGCAGCCGATCCGCGCCGGCCGCTTCACGGTCCACACCCCGACCTTCAAGCCGGACCCCGGCCGCATCAATTTCGAGATCGACGCCGGGCTCGCCTTCGGCACCGGCCAGCATGCGACAACCGCCGGCTGCCTCGCCGCGCTCGATGCGCTGGCGAGCAACGGTTCGACCTTCGCAAATATTGCCGACATCGGGACCGGCACCGGCCTGCTCGCCTTCGCCGCGCTGGCGCTGTGGCCCGAGGCGCGGTGCATCGCGACCGATGTCGATCCCATCGCCATCGATGTCAGCCAGGAGAATGCCGCAATCAACGGCGTCCGGCTGGGCCACGGCGCGGCCGAATTGCTGCTGGCGGTTGCCGACGGGATGGATTCGCCATTGCTGGCCGCCCGCGCGCCGTTCGACCTGATCGTCGCCAATATCCTCGCCGGGCCGCTGATCGAGCTGGCGCCGGCCTTCGGACTGGCGTTGACGCCAGGCGGGACGGTGGTTCTCGCCGGCCTGCTCGACACGCAGGCGGACGCGGTGATCGTGGCCTACGAAAAGCTTGGCCTCACCCTCACCGACCGCGGTTCGGGCGAATGGCCGGTGCTGGTGCTCAAATCTCTGTAGTCACGCATGATCAATTGGGCGCGATCCGAGCGATGAACCAGACGCCGAAGGCGATCAAACCGATGGTCACCAGGCAACCCAGTTCAACCAGAAATTTGACCCACTCAGGGTGATCCTCAGCAACGGCTTGCCCAAAGACATGCGCGAAAAGCTGTGTGGCGAACTCAAATAGCAACCCCATGCGCCCTAAGCCTCCGCGACGATCCTCTCCCAATCGGCCTCGTTGACGACGCGGATGCCGAGTTCTTCGGCTTTCTTGAGCTTCGAGCCCGCGCCCGGACCGGCGACCACGAGGTCCGTCTTCGCGCTGACCGAGCCCGCCGCGCGCGCGCCCAAGCGCTCGGCTTGGGCCTTGGCCTCGTCGCGGCTCATCGTTTCGAGGCTGCCGGTGAAGACGATCGTCTTGCCGGTCCATTCGGTCTGCTTGGCGTTGCTGACGAACGGCTTGGGCGACACTTCCGAGAGAAGGTCGTCGAGCGCCGCGCGGTTGTGCGCTTCGTGGAAGAAGTCGACCAGCGCCTCGGCGACGACGGGCCCGACGCCCTCGACCGCGGCGAGTTCGGCCTGCGCATCCTCTGAGGTGGCGACCCGGCGCAGTTCATCGATCGTCGCAAAGCATTTGAGCAGGTCGCGCGCGGTGACGATGCCGACGTGGCGAATGCCGAGCCCGAACATGAGGCGCGGGCCGTCCGGCTCACGCTTGGCCTCGATCGCGTCGAAGAGATTGTCGACCGATTTCTCCTTCCACCCCTCGCGGCCGAGCAAATCGGCGCGGTGCTGGTGCAGGCGAAAGATGTCGGCGGGTGAGTGCAGCCAGCCGAGCTCGATGAACTCGGCGATCGACTTTTCACCGAGTCCCTCGATGTCGAGCGCACCCCGCGACACGAAGTGCCGCAGCCGCTCGAAGCGCTGCGCGGGGCAGATCAGGCCGCCGGTGCAGCGGACGTCGACCTCGCCTTCCTCGGCGACCGCCTCGGACTGACATTCCGGGCAATGATCCGGAAAGACGTAGGCCGGCCGCTTCTCGTCACGCGTCAGATTCTCGACCACCTGCGGGATGACATCGCCGGCGCGCTGGATGCGAACTCGGTCGCCGATCCTGAGGCCCAAGCGCTCAATCTCGTCGCGATTGTGGAGCGTGACGTTCTGGACGATCACACCGCCAACCCCGACCGGCTTCAGCCGCCCGACCGGGGTCAGCTTGCCGGTGCGGCCGACCTGGATATCGATCGCTTCAAGCGTCGTTTCGGCTTTCTCGGCCGGGAATTTGTGGGCGAGGCCCCAGCGCGGCGCGCGCGCGACGAACCCCAGCCGCTCCTGCAGGTCGAGCCGGTCGACCTTGTAGACCACCCCGTCGATGTCGAACGGCATGTCGGCGCGCTCATGCTCGATCGTGCGATAATGGACGAGCATCGCGTCGAGATCGTCGCAGCGAACAAGGAGCTCGCTCACCGGAATGCCGAAGCGCTCGATCCGCTTCATCGCGTCGAACTGCGTCTCCGCCAGCGGTTCGCTCAGTTCGCCCCAGCCATGGGCGAGGAAGCGCAACGGTCGTGCCGCCGTGACTGACGGATCTTTCTGCCGGAGCGAGCCGGCGGCGCCGTTGCGCGGGTTGGCGAACACCTTGCCGCCCGCCGTTTCCTGGCGCTGGTTGAGCGCCGCGAAATCGGCCTTGGACATGTACACCTCGCCCCGCACTTCGAGCACGTCTGGCGCGCCCGCGATGCGCTGCGGGATGTCGCCGATCGTCCGCGCATTGGCGGTCACGTCCTCGCCGACCGCGCCATCACCGCGCGTCGCCGCCAGTACCAGTTCGCCTTTCTCGTAACGGAGCGAGCAGCTCAGCCCGTCGATCTTGGGCTCGGCAGTCATCGCCACCGCCGCATCCGCCGGCAGGTTGAGGAAGCGCTTCACCCGCGCGACGAACTCGGCGACTTCCGTGTCCGCGAACGCATTGTCGAGGCTGAGCATCGGCCGCGCATGCGTAACCTTGGCGAGGCCCGAGGTCGCGGGAGCGGAGCCCAGCCGCTGCGACGGCGAATCCGCGCGCACCAATTGCGGGAAAGTGGCCTCAAGCTCGCGATTCTCGCGGACCAGCGCGTCATAGTCCGCGTCGCTGATCTCCGGCGCGTCCTGGTCGTGATAGAGCTTGTCGTGCCGCGCGATCTCCCGCGCCAGCCGCATCAGGCGATTGGCGGCCTCGGCCTCGCTCAGCGTGTCAGTCGCCGCCGCCAAAGATTTCCTCGAGCAGGTTGATGAAGCTGGTCCACGAGCGCTCGGCGGCAAGTGCGTGATAGAACACGCCGTCGATCCCGATCTTGTGGGCCTGCGGGTTGGTAAAGCCGTGCCCGACATGGCCGTAGGCATGGATCTGCCAGTCCGAGCCGGCTTCGGTCAGTTCCTTGCCCAACGCGACCACCGCCTCGGGCGGGACCATTGGATCGTCCCAACCGTGGAACGCGACGACCTTCGCCGGAATTTTCTGAGCCGGCAGCCCGGGCGGATCGAACAGTCCGTGAAAACTGACGGCGGCCCGGATGTCGGCGCCGCTCCGCGCGACGTCGAGCGCACACATCCCGCCGAAGCAGTAACCGGCGACGACGATGGCATCGCTTTCCACCTCGTCGAGTCCCCGCGCCTGGTCGAGAATCGCCTGCAATCGCCGCAGCAATGCCGCGCGGTCGGCCTTCAACCGGCCAAGCTCGCCGAACATCGTGTCACGGTCGGCGCCGCGGAATTTCTTCCCGAACGTGTCCGCGACCAGCGCATTATAGCCGAGCTCAACCAACTGGCGGCCGAAGCCAATCTCGAGGTCGCTGACGCCCATCACCGTCGGAATCAGGACGACCGTCGGACGTGCCTGGCCGTCGCGGCGACCGACGAACACATGTTCGAGCTGCTCGCCTTCGAACTCCAGGCCGATATCGCGTTCCCTGCTCATTCCATCTCCTTCGCCAACTCAGCGAGCCTGGCCACGGTATTCATGTTGCGCGCCGTGCCATCCTTCGCGGCCGGGATGCGCAGCTTCGATTGGCCCTGGCCGCTGGGATAATTGACATAGATTTCACGGCTGCCCAGCGCCAGCCGCTCATCGGCCACATTTGCCGCCGCAGCGGCGAAATCCTTTGGTGGCGCGTCGTCGAGGAAGAAAGCGACGACCCGGTTGCCGGGTTGATCGGCATAAGGGTCGGCCTTGGTCACGGCGGCCAATTCCGTCGCCGAGCGGATCATCACGCCGACCTTGGCGCCCATATGAGCGCCGATCGCCGCTTCGAGCTCCTGCTTGAGCGTTGCTTCGGCCTTGGCACTGCGGAACAACAGATTGCCGCTGGCGATATAGGTCTTCGCGCCGTCCAGCCCGAGCTCCGTCGCGACCCGCCGGAGCTCGTCCATCTTCAACTGGCGCTTGCCAAGATTTACGCCACGCAAGAGGGCGACGTAGGCAGTCATGCCGCCTCGAGGAGCTTGTCCGCCTGGGCCCGCGCCTCGTCGGTGATAGCCGCGCCGGACAGCATTCGGGCGATCTCCTCGCGGCGCTCGTCGGGCGTCAATTTGCGCACCGTCGTGCGCGTCCCGTCCGCGCCATGCGACTTTTCGATCCGGTAATGGTGCGAAGCGCGAGCCGCGACCTGCGGGGAGTGGGTGACGACCAGCACCTGCGATTGCTGGGCCAGCCGCGCCAGCCGCTCGCCGATGGCGCTCGCGACCGCGCCGCCGACGCCGCGGTCTACCTCGTCGAAAATCATCGTCGCTGCCGTCCCCGCCTCGGCCAGCGCGACCTTGAGCGCGAGGATGAAGCGCGACAGCTCGCCGCCCGACGCGATCTTGGTCAGCGCGCCGAACGGCGCCCCCGGATTGGTCGAGACTTCGAACTCGACGCGGTCGGTGCCGGACGGGCCCGGCTCGACGGCGGCGATGGCCGTGCGGAAGCGAGCCGCTTCCAGCTTCAAGGGATAGAGTTCGTCGGCCACCGCCTCGTCGAGCCGCGCCGCTGCCGTGCGGCGCTGCTTGCCCAGCGCGTTGGCCGCGGCGGCAAAAGTCTCGCGCGCGGCCGCGAGTGCGCGGTCGAGGTCGGCAATCTGTTCCCCGCCCGCGCGGATCGCGGCCAGCTGGTCGCGCATCTGTTCGCCGAGCGCCGCCAGCGCGTCGGGCTCGACGCGATGCTTGCGCGCCAGCGCGCGGATGTCGAACAACCGCGCTTCGGCCTGATCGAGCCGGGCGGGGTCGAACGCGAGCGCATCGGCGGCGCGGGCGATCTTGTCTTCGGCTTCGCTTGATTCGATCACCGCGCGATCGAGCGCCGCCAGCGCTTCGGCCAGCAGCGGATGGTCTGCCGCGCCGCGCTCGATCCGCCGCGCGGCCTGGCGCAGCTGGGCAAGCGCGCCGTCCGAACCGCCGAGCAGTTCGTCGAGCCCGGCCAGCGCCTCGCCGGCCTTGAGGCCGTGCTGCATCGCCGTCCGCTCCTCGGCGAGACGGGTTTCCTCACCTTCCTCCGGCGCCAGCCGCTCAATCTCCTCGCAGCTATGCTCGAGATACTCGCGGTCGCGCTCGGCTGCGGCCGCTGCGGCACGCGCCTGCGCGAGCTCCGCCTCGATCCGGGTTACCTCGCTCCACGCTTGCTCGACCGGGCCGGCGTCGAGCTTGCCGAACGCGTCGAGCAGGGCGCGATGACCCTTCGGATTGAGCAGCCCGCGGTCGTCGTGCTGCCCGTGAACCTCGATCGCGAGCGCGCCCAGCTCGCGGATCAGTCCGGCGGGAACGCTGGCCGCGCCGACGAAGGCGCGGCTGCCGCCATCGCTCTTGAGCGTCCGGCGGATGATCAGCGGCTCGCCCGGCTCCGCCTCAATTTCCTGCTCGGCGAGCAAGGCGTGCGCCGGATGCCCGGCGGGCAGCTCCAGCTCCGCGGAAACCGCGGCCTGCTCCGCACCCGACCGCACAAGCCCGGTGTCGGCGCGCGCGCCGAGCGCGAGCCCGAGCGCGTCAAGCAAGATCGACTTGCCGGCCCCGGTCTCGCCGGTGAGCACGCCGAGGCCGCGTTCGAACTCCAGCTCGAGCCGGTCGACGAGCACGACATTGTGGATGGCGAGCCGCCTCAGCATGCGGGCGCTCGCGGGCCTGGCATTATTTCAGCCAGGCTTCCTGCTTCGGGTGCTTCTTCTCATAGTCGAGAAGGATCCTGAGCGACTGCCGGTACCAGTAATTCTGCGGATAGTTGCGGCCGAGGACGGCGGCGGTCTTGTACGCTTCGGCCGGCGTGCCGAGCGCGATGTAGGTCTCGACCAGCCGCTCGAGCGCCTCCGGCGCGTGGCTCGTGGTCTGATACTGCTCGACCACCGAGCGGAACCTCAGGCTTGCCGCCAGCCAGTTGCCCGACCGCTCGTAAAACCGCCCGATCTCCATCTCCTTGCCGGCGAGGTGATCGTTGATAAGGTCGAGCTTCAACCGCGCGTCGGCGGCGTAGCGGCTGTCCGGATAGCGCCGGATCAGCTCACCGAACGAGTCCGCGGCCTGCTGCGTCGTCGCCTGGTCGCGCGTGACGTCCGAAATCTGCTGATAATAGCTCATCGCCACTAGATAATGGGCGTAGGGCGCCTCGGAATTGCCGGGGTGGATGGTGAGGAAGCGGTTCGCCGAGCTGACCGAGTCGGTATATTTCTGGGCCAGGTAATAATTGAACGCGCTCATGATCTGCGCTCGGCGCGCCCACACCGAATAGGGGTGCTGGCGCTCGACTTCGTCGAACAGCTTGGCGGCCGTCTCGTAATCGCCGCGGTCCATGGTCCGCTTCGCCGCCGCGTAGAGCGTGTTGACGTCGCGGGCGACGTAGGCGGTATCGGTCTTGGCCTTGTTGCGGGCGCAGCCCGAGACGGTGGCGACGGCCGCGGCGCAGGCAAACAACAGTACAGCGTTACGAGTGGGCTTCAGCATGGGATCCTCATTAGCGTGCGCCCGTGGGCTGGCCAAGCGGCCAAAGCTTTCCCAAACCGAAGCTTGGCGGTTCCTGAACGGGTCAAGCCGGATTGGCTCCGGGGGCGGTCTTTTCGTCTGCCGGAATGAAGCTGTCCCCCGTGACCTTCAACCACACCAGCACCGGTGCCGAGATGTAGATCGACGAATAGGTCCCGATCAGCACGCCAAGGAAGATGGCGATGGCCAGGCCGAACACGACCTCCGGACCGATCGCCATCAGCACGCCGAGTGCGATCAGCACGGTCAGCGAAGTGACCACGGTTCGCGCCAGCGTCTCGTTCAGGGAGACGTTGAGCAGCTCGAGGATCGGCATTTTGCGATACTTGCGCAGATTCTCGCGGATGCGGTCGTAAATGACGACCGTATCGTTGAGCGAATAGCCGACGATCGTGAGGAGGGCCGCGACGACGTTCAGATCGACCGGCAGCTGGGTGAAGGCGAAGAAGCCCAGCGTCATCGACACGTCGTGCGCGAGCGTCAGCAGCGCCCCGACCCCGAATTGCCATTCGAATCGGATCCAGATGTAGATGGCGATCCCGATCATCGCGAACAGGATGGCCTTGAGGCCGTCGGCCGCCAATTCCTCGCTGACCTTGCCCGAGACCGATTCACCCGCGTCCACGCGGGCGCCCGGGAAGACCTTGGGCAGCTCCGCGCGGAGCTTCGATACGACCTGGTTGGAGGCCGCGTCCGACCCTTGCGGCTTGGGCAACCGGACCTGGTAGGTGCGCTCGTTGCCGAGCGTCGTAATGCCCGCTTCGCCGACGCCGAGCTGGTCGACCCGTGAGCGCAAATCCTCGATGTGCACGGGCTGGCTAAACTCGACCCGTACGACCTGGCCGCCGACGAAGTCGATACCGAGGTTAAGCCCGCGATAGGCCGTGTAGGCGAGCGACGCGACCGTCAGGAACGTCGACAGGATGACGGCAAGGTTGCGCCACCGCATGAAGTCGATGTTGGTGTGATCGGGGACGAGCTTGAGCAGCTTCATGACAGGCGCCCTTAAAGGTGCAGTTCGCGCGGGCGGCTGTGGCGGAGCCACAACGCGACCAGCATGCGAGTGAAGTAGACCGCGGTGAACACCGAGGTGACGACGCCGATCAGCAGGACGACGGCAAAGCCGCGCACCGGGCCCGAACCGAAGATCGCCATGATCGCCGCCGAAATGACGTGGGTCACGTTGGCGTCGAAAATCGCGCGGAAGGCCTCGCGATAGCCGGTCTCAACCGCATCCAGAAGGCGCCGCCCGCGCCGTATTTCTTCGCGGATGCGCTCGTTGATCAGCACGTTGGCGTCGACCGCCGCGCCGATCGTAAGGATGAAGCCGGCAATGCCCGGCAGGGTCAGCGTGGCGTTGAACATCGCCATGACGGCGAGGATCAGGAAGGCGTTCACGACCAGTGCGATCGTCGCATAGACGCCGAACCGGCCATACGTGACGAGCATGAACAGGATGACGCCGAGCGTACCAAGAACGCTGGCGATAACGCCCTTGTGAATCGAGTCCTTGCCAAGCTCGGCGCTGACCGTCCGCTCCTCGATCGGAACCAGCTTCACAGGCAGCTTGCCGGAGGCCAAAGATACGGCGAGGTCGTTCGCCGTCTGGACGGTGAAGTTACCAGTGATCCGCGCCTGACCGCCGAGGATCGGCTCGTTGATGTTCGGGGCCGAGATCACGCGGTTGTCGAGGATGATCGCGAACGGCTTGTTGACGTTCTCCTGAGTCACCCGGCCGAACCGGCGCGCGCCGGCGGTATCGAAGGTGATCTCCACGACCGGTGCATTGGTTTGCTGGTCGAAACCCTGCTTTGCCTGGGTAATCTGGTCGCCCGAGACCATCACCCGGCGCTTGACCGCGATCTTGGGCGACTGACCCTGCGTCGCAGCCGGCGCGACGTTGGGCAGGCCCGGGACCGCGTCGGGATAGTCGAGCACTTCGCTGCCCGGCGGGGCCCGGCCCTGCTGGACGTCGGCGAGGTTGGCATCGACGTCGACCAGCTTGAACTCGAGCCGCGCGGTCTGGCCGACCAGCCGCTTCAGCGCTTCCGGGTCCTCGACCCCCGGGACCTCGACGAGAATGCGGTTGCCGCCCTCGGTGATGACGGTGATTTCCTTGGTTCCGCCGGGATCGATACGGCGCCGGACGACGTCGCGGGCGACGCTCATCGCGTCCTTCATCGCCCGGGTCGAGCCGTTCGCCGTCGGGATCAGGACGATCCGCGTCGAATCCATTACCTGGACGTCCCAGTCGCGGCTGCCGGTGAGGCCGAGCGGCTGGGTCAGCGTGCGCAGGCGCTCGACGGCGGCGTCGACCTTGGTCGGGTCACGCACGAGGAACGACAGGCGCCCGTCAGCCAGCGAGATATCGCCAATGTCGATGCGCGGGTCGCGGCGCAGTTCGGTCGCGACCGAATCTTCCATGCCTTGGATGCGCTGCTTCTGCGCATCGCGCGCGTCCGCTTCGAGCAACAAGTGGCTGCCGCCGGCAAGATCGAGCCCGAGGTTGATCTTATATTGCGGCAACCAGCCCGGCCACTGCTTGGCGTAGGGCGTGCCGGCGAGCAGGCTGGGGATCGAGAACAGGACCCCGAGCAGCACGACCAGCGTGACGATCCAGACCTTCCAACGCGGGAATTCAAGCACGTTCGGTCAGCCCTAATCGTTCGCGGGCTTGGTGTTGCCGCCCGCCACCTGGGTCAGCGTGGACTTGACCACCCGGACCTTGACGCCTTGCGCGATCTCCACCTCGACTTCGTCATCGGCAACCTTGGTGACGCGGCCGCGAATGCCGCCGGCGGTAATTACGTCGTCACCCTTCTTGACCGCGGCGATCGATGCCTGGTGCTCCTTCACGCGCCGCTGTTGCGGGCGGAAGACGAGGATCCAGAACACGCCGAACATCAAAATCAGCGGGATGAAGAAGTTGAGTGAGGCCGCGAAGGCGCTGCCCTGCTCGGCGGGGGCCGCCTGCACGGTCATCAGGATCGAGCTGTTCGACATTATTGGTTGAAGCTTCCCGTGAAATGGTCGGGGCGACTGGATTCGAACCAGCGACCTCCACACCCCCAGTGTGATGCGCTACCAGGCTGCGCTACGCCCCGACTGGCGCCGGGGCATCTAGGCAGCCCTGTCACGCAAGGCAAGCTACGCGGCCCGCCGCTAGAGCACGTAACGGCTGAGGTCGGCGTTCCGGGCGATGCTCGACAATTGCTGTTCGACGAACGCCGCGTCGACGACCAGCGTCTCGCCGCGGCGGTCCTCGGCCTCGAAGCTGACGTCCTCGAGCAATTTCTCCATCACCGTCTGGAGGCGCCGGGCGCCGATATTCTCGACCGATTCATTGACCTCGGCGGCGATGCGGGCAAGCGCCGCGATGCCGTCGTCGGCGAACTGGATGGTCACCCCTTCGGTTCCCAGCAACGCCTGATATTGCTCGGTCAGGCTGGCCCGGGTGGCCGACAGGATGCGGACGAAATCCTCCTGCGTCAGCGCCTGCAGCTCAACCCGGATCGGCAGGCGGCCCTGCAATTCGGGCAGGAGGTCGGCCGGCTTGGCAAGGTGGAACGCGCCCGAGGCGATGAACAAGATGTGGTCGGTCTTGAGCGGCCCGTATTTGGTCGCGACCGTCGTCCCTTCGATCAGCGGCAGGAGGTCGCGCTGGACACCTTCGCGGCTGATCGAGCCGCCGCGCACGTCGCTGACCGCGATCTTGTCGATTTCGTCGAGGAAGACGATGCCGTTGGCCTCGGCGTCGGCCAGCGCGGCGCGGTTGATGTCGTCCGGGTCGATGCGCTTGTCGGCTTCCTCGTCGGTCAGCCGGGCGAGCGCCTCGGGCACCTTGAGCTTGCGCTTGGCGCGCGGCTGCTGGCCGCCGAGCTTGCCCATCATCGACTTGAGGTCGAACACCTGCGCGCCCATGCCGGGAATCTCGAACGGCATGGCCGGCGCCTCGTCGACCTCGATCTCGACTTCGGCGCTATTCAGGCTGCCGTCGCCGAGGCGCTGCTTGAAGCTTTCGCGCGTCGCCTGGCTCGACCCCTTGCCAGTCAGCGCGTCGAGCAATTTCTCCATCGCGGCTTCCTCGGCCGCGGCGCGGACCTTGTTGCGGCGGCGCTCGCGCTCCAGCCGCACCGCTTCCTCGACCAGGTCGCGGGCGATCTGCTCGACGTCGCGGCCAACATAGCCGACCTCGGTGAATTTGGTCGCCTCGACCTTCACGAACGGCGCGTCGGCAAGCTTCGCCAGCCGGCGGCTGATCTCGGTTTTGCCGCAACCCGTGGGGCCGATCATCAGGATGTTCTTGGGCGTCACCTCGTCGCGCAGCTCGGGGCCGAGCTGCTGGCGGCGCCAGCGGTTGCGCAGGGCCACCGCGACCGCCTTTTTGGCATCGTCCTGACCAATGATGTGCTCATTGAGCGCGGCGACGATCGCCTTGGGGGTGAGTTTGTCTTTCAGCATGTCGGAAGCGTCCCCGCCGCTTTGGGGAATGGGCGAATGAAGGTTCATATCGCCGACTTACATTGGACGCCGGGGACTGCGCTTCAAGCGGTGCAGCGGAAGGTCGAGAAGAACTGCCTGTGACGCTCGACGATGCGAGCGATCCTCGCCGGGTCGGGTGTCGCGTCAAATTGGTCGAGTTCGAAACTGCCGCCGAGGATGATCCCGTCGGCGCGCGGGAACATGTAGCCCGGACCGCCGCTGACGGCGTAGCGGATCTCGGGCTGGGGCAGCAGGATCGCCAGCTGGCCGCGCGCCGGATGCAGGTCCTGGTCGCCAAATAGCTCCCGCGACCCAAGGCCGGTGCAGTTGAACACGAGGGATTCGGACAAGCCCAGGATCGCTTGGGGATTGGGGAAATCGCGCACCTCGAACTTGCCGCCGGCGATCGAGATGTCGCGCATCGTCTGCCGCAGGAAATGCCCGGTTTCGACGTACATCGTCTCGAAGCGGACGACATTGTCCATGGGGAACGGGTGCTCGGCCTGCGACAGGCGCTTGGTCGCTGGGAAATAAGGGTCGAGCGGCGACGGCTTGAGATCCGGAATTTCCTCGTAGGTCGGGAGCCAGCGGATGCCATATTCGTCGCCGACCATGATCTGCCATCGGCGCCAGCTGTAATCCATCGCCGCGAGCAGCTGCGCCCGCCATTCGGGCGTCACGGCTTCGTCCTTGTAGAGATAGGCGGGTTCGATCTGGCCGCCGGCGATGTTTGACGTCGTGTGCGGCGGCAACGCCTTCGCATAAACTGTGACCGGGAAGCCGGCCTCTTGCACCAGCCGCGCCGTCGTCAGTCCAAGCGCTCCGGCACCAAGCACGGCGACCGGACCGGAATGACCGGGCAAGCCTAGGTTCGTGGCCAGCCGCGAGCTGCCCCAGCTCAATGTGATCCCGCTCCCGCCATGGCCGTAATTGTGGACCAGCGCCTTGTCGCCAAGCGCTTCGCGGCGGACGACGAAGCCCGACTCACGATAGGGGCGAAGACCGGCGACGGTCCGGATTACGCGCCCGGCATCGACGTTGACGGGAACGAGCGGCGCGCAACCAGCGATTGGCCGCGGCCTTGCACCGACCGTCGCACAGCCGCCGAGCAAGGCGGCGGAGCTGGCAGCAAAGGTCCGGCGGTCGAGCAGCATCGCCCGACACTATCAATTCGTCATTCCGGCGAAAGCGAAGAATCTACTCGACGGTCTCGATCGTCAGCCGGTCGTTGGTGAACACGCACACTTCCGCCGCGATCTGCATCGCGCGGCGGGCAAGCACTTCGGGGTCCTGCTCATAGTCCGCCAGCGCCTTCGCCGCCGACAGCGCGTAATTGCCGCCCGAGCCGATCGCCGCGATCCCGCCCTCGGGCTCGAGCACATCGCCATTGCCGGTGAGGATCAGCAGTTGCTCGGCATCGGCGACGATCATCATGGCCTCGAGGTTGCGGAGATATTTGTCGGTCCGCCAGTCCTTGGCGAGCTCGACCGCCGAGCGCAGCAGCTGGCCGTTATATTGTTCGAGCTTCTTTTCGAGCCGTTCGAACAGGGTGAAGGCGTCGGCCGTCGCGCCGGCGAAGCCGCCGATGACCTTGCCGTCAGCGCCGAGGCGGCGGACTTTCTTCGCATTGGGCTTGATGACCGTATTGCCGAGCGACACCTGGCCGTCGCCCGCGATGACGGTCTTGCCGCTCTTCTTCACCCCAAGGATGGTGGTGCCATGATATTGTTCCATGCCGACGATGTGGGAAGCGCGCGAAACGGCTGCAACTAGTCGCGGGCAAAACGGCGGTCGGGCACCAGCCACAGCACCGCGATTGCGATATAAATCCCGATGGCCGCGAGCGGCGACACGAAGGCCAGGGGAACCGCGGCGACATAGCCGGCGAAGCTCACCCATTCCTTCATGCCACCACCGATCGCTCGCTTGACGCGGGATTCATCGCCCTCCGCGTGGACCAGCGCCCGTTCCAGCAGCACGTAACAGATCGATGCCCCGACCAGGACCAGGCCAAATGACGCGACCGGCCACGCGGTTGGTCCGGCCTCGTCGATCCAGCGGATCATCAGCGGAAACAGGGTGAGGCAGAACAGCAGGGCGTGGTTCGCCCACAGGACGTTGCCGGTCACCCGCGTGGCCGATTGCATCATGTGATGGTGGTTGTTCCAGTAAATGGCGACGTAGATGAAGGCGAGGAGGTAGGCGCCGAGCAGCGGCAGCACAGCGAGCACCGCGGCCAGCGTCGGTTCGGCCGGGAACTTCAGCTCGAGCACCATGATCGTCAGCACGATCGCGACGACGCCGTCGGTCAGGGCATTGAGGCGGCCAGGACTCATCTTACTCGGCCAGATGCTCGAAACGCCGGTCGGGCACCAGCCACATTGCCGCGACCGCGAAATAAATCGCGACCGCGAGCAGCGGCCACAGCAAGGCGACGCCAATCGCCACGACGTAGGCGGCGATCGTGACCAACCCCTTGCGCCCGCGCGCTGCGACCCTGGCGATCGGCGCATCGTCGGTGTTCGCGGCCAGCAACGTCGCGCGCAGGATGGCGACCGACGACGCGCACAGCAGCATGATCACCCCGAACGCCAGCACCGTATCGCGGGTCACGCCCGCTTCGCCGACCCAGCGCACGACGAACGGCACCAGGCTCAGCCAGAACAGGAAGAACAAATTGGCGAGCAGCACGCGGCCGTCGACCCGGCGCGAGGCGAGCAGCAAATGGTGGTGCTGGAACCAGTAGATGCCGACCTTGATGAAGGCGAGCGCATAGGCCGCGAACAAGGTCAGCTCGGGCTTCAGCGCGGCCATCCCGGCGCCTTTCGGCACCGGGAGCTCGAGCACCATGATGGTGATGATGATCGCGATCACCCCGTCGGTGAACGCGTTCAGCCGGTCGGTCTTCACGCGGGCGCTGCTCCTAGCGCAGCACGCCCTTCGCGCGTTGCTTCCACGAATAGTAAAGCAGCGCCGCGCCGATCGCGATCACCGCATACATGATGATCTTGCCGGCGCCTTCGGCACCCGGCGGCGGGGTCATCAATTGATAGCCGATGCCGAACACGATCCCGATCATCGACAGCGCGAAGGCGTGGAATGCGTATTTGCTGCGGATCAGCAGCAGCAGCGAGCCGGCGAACGCCCCCCACACGCCGAGGCCCCAGCCGACCTGCGCGTACAGCGGCATCGCGTCGACATAGGCATAGAAAGTCGCCGGCGGCACCGACGGCATCATGCTTTCGAAGTAAGCGTCGTTGCGCAGCCGGGTCATCAGATAGTCGGCCGCGCCGATGCAATTCCACAGCAACGACAGGATACCGACGATCCACAGATGCACGGGAGTCCGCGCGGTCACGGCTTGTTGCATGTCATCCCCCTTCATTTGCCGGAGCCTCCCCGGCGCCAATGACAGTGGGACGTTTCGCTAGCGCAATGTCAAGCTTAGACGAGCTTCAGCTCGCACCTCAGCACCTTGCAAATCGCGGCGGCGAGCGACGTCAGCTCATACGGCTTTTGCAGCACGTCGAACCCGTGCGCCTCGCCGACCTGCTCGCTGTAACCCGTGGTCAGCAGGATCGGCAGCTCGGGATAACGGGTGCGGACCTTCCGCGCGAGCTCGAGCCCGCTGATCCCGCCGGGCATGACAATGTCGGTGAAGAGCAGCTTTGGGCGGTCGCCGTTGTCGAGCCGTTCGAGCGCTTCCTTGGCGCTGTGCACGACCGATGGATTGAACCCCATTTCATCGAACAACCCGGCGGCGAGATCCGCGACCAGGTCGTCGTCCTCGACGACCAGGACCGGGCCAAGTTCGTGCTCGCCACGCTCCCCTTCGGCGCCGCCCATGCCCCGGCTGGCGGGCAGGTAAAGCGTGAACGTCGACCCATGGCCAAGCCGTGATTCGACCGTGACGGCGCCGCCCAGCTGCTTGGCGAAACCGAACACCTGGCTAAGCCCTAGCCCGGTGCCCTCGCCGTAACCCTTGGTGGTGAAGAACGGCTCGAATATTCGGTTCATCGTTTCCCGCGACATGCCGTCGCCGGTATCGCCGACGCGCAGCGCGACGAACTCGCCGCGCAGGCCCTCGGGCTGGCCGCGCAGCAACTCGTTGGTCGCACTCAGCCGGAGCGTCCCGCCATCCTTCATCGCGTCGCGCGCGTTGAATGCGAGATTGAGCAGCGACAGCTCGAGCGCGCCCGGGTCCGCGTCGACGCTCCACAACTGATCGGACATTTCGATGGTGACTTCGACGTTGGAGCGCAGCGAGGGTCGCAACAGCGTGCTGACCTCGCCGAGGAACGGCTTCAGGTCGACCTGCTTGATTTCGAGCGGTTGGGCGCGGGCGAAGGCCAGCAGCTGCTTGGTGAGGCCCGCGCCGCGCTGAGCGGAACTGCGGATTCCGTCGAGCATCCGCTGCACTTTTTCAGGATTGCCGATGTTGCGGACGGCGAGATCGGCGGCACCGAGGATCGCCGTCAGCAGATTGTTGAAGTCGTGCGCCAGGCCGCCGGTCAGCTGGCCGAGCGCTTCCATCTTTTGCGAGCGGAACAACTGCTCGCGCGATTCCTCGATTTGCAGCTGGGCTTCGCGCTTCTCGGTCATGTCGCGCGT